>ENA-ORUN01002478-ORUN01002478.1-human-gut-metagenome-genome-assembly--contig:-NODE-2478-length-14767-cov-4.687330_pt1 | contig 14767 bp, 10 predicted proteins | sample MGYA00242080_ERZ509209 | MGnify/ENA primary metagenome ERZ509209 (study PRJEB26280, sample SAMEA2338786) | human gut metagenome | biome: human gut; feature: human-associated habitat; material: faeces... | reverse complement strand
CCAACGCACAATATGTTACCAATTTCTTTTTGGTAAGTGTATATTTACCATTTACCTGCCAAATATCCGTTTGCTCTGCCGATGCCGGCACAGACGGTGCTACTGCTGTTGCTGCTACAATTGCTAAAACCATTACAAAACTAATTATCTTTTTCATTTTTACTCATCCTTTCCTTTGCTCTTACTATTTTTCTTATAATTTTTTATCAATAATATTGAACCTTCGCCTGTAATTCTTCTGCAATATGCTTCAATGATGTTCCTTTCCGCATATAAATGTTATGCGAATGCTCCTTTTCAGAACCATAGTAATCAAATTTAAATCCATCAAGATATAATCCAGTATCTCCCGTATCCTCATCTTCAAAATCAAGATACACATTTTTTATGCTATTTCCGTTTAATGCTTCAACACCGATTGTTGTTTTTCCCGATTTAAACACAATATTCTCCAAGAAGGAATTCCTATCCATTCCAGTACCTGAAGGAATCCAACTAACATCTTCTCCTACAGAAAAACTCAAGTCCGTTTTTTTCCTCGGGTAGGTTGCCAATGCCAATTTGTTATCTTCCTCTCTTTGATACATAACTCCATCCTTACTTACCCAATATGGATTTTCAGATGCAACATTAATGGTTTTTAAATTAGGTAAGCCTGCACCTGGATTCTCCATAGGCCACCCTCTGCGCAAAGCATATCCTATAAAGCTTTTAGGATAAGTCAATTCCTCTAAGTATATGTTATCATATATACCATCTACTTCTTTTACGCCTTCTGGAATAGAATAACTTGCATTCTGTAATCCACCCGGATATAAACATAGCACCTCTCCATTTTCTGCAAACACCACATTATCTTTAACCACATATTCACTATCTGGATTGTTTATAATAATTTCCTTTAATTTAGGAAAATACTTCCCTGAATACCTATATGAAAAACCTTCCGAATAATATCGTGGAAACTCAATTTTTTCTATGTTGTTATCTCCTGAGAACCAATACTCTGGTGTTCCCTGAACCACCTTTGCTCCTCCTAGTGTTTCAGGAATACTTAGGGTTGTACCAGAGTACTTATTATGCCGATAATCCCCGTCATCTGATTCCAAATCTCCTCTCATTTCCAATAATTTTGCAACATTTCCATCAGTTAAATAAGTAAAAAGCCCCTCTTCCTTCTTTTCTGCAACTACCACCGGCACTTCACAACTACAACCTCCATATGATATCATCAACTTATATGTACCTACTTTATTAAAGTTAATTTGAGAAAAGTCATATGAAATATTTTCAAAATATGTATCTTTTTCTTCTGAACCATCTGCATATTTAACATCTAATTGATCTAACGAACAATTAGCAACATCTATTTCATCATTTGCTAAATTACGGTTCCCTTTATCAACTAATTTTTCCCCTTTGTATATAAAAACATACTTTGTATCTGAAGGCCAAGCAATTGAAACTATCTTTTTTGTATTATCTGTTGATGGCTTCGGTGAGTTTGTAACAATTGGTGCTTTTGTATTTCCCGGTTTTGTGGAATTGTTCTTATTTGCTATCTTATTTACTTTTTTTGTATTCTTCACCGTCACCTTGCAGACATACTTTTTCTTACCCACTTTTGCCTGCACCTTGGCTTTTCCGGCTTTCTTTCCCTTAATTGTAACTTCTGTCTTTTTCTTTTTACTAAGTGTCACATTTTTCTTACCGGAAGTGACCGTCCACTTCACCTTCTTTTTGTTGTTTTGCAGTTTGATTTTTACTGTCTTTCCAACGTTTACTGTTACCGTTTTTTTGTTCAGTTTTACCTTTTTCTTTGCGGCAAAGGCACTCTGCGGAAGCAGAGATAATGCCATCGCAAAAATAAGTAAAAGAACCATTGATTTTTGTTTTTTCATTGTGAAATCCTCCTGTTTTTTTGTTATTTCTTTATCTTAACTTTTTTCACCTTACTCCACTTACCATACACCTTTTTCCTGCCATTCATCTTGTAGGCACGAACACGAATGTAATATGTTTTCTTCTTTTTCAGTTTCTTAATGGTGTACTTGGTTTTCTTTGTCTGTACGCTCTTTTTCTTTTTGAACTTTTTGTTTAGGGCATACTGAAGCTGGTAGCCTTTGACATCTTTAACCGCATTCCAGCGAACAACAAGTTTTCTGCCTTTTTTATTCTTTGGCACTCGCAAAATAACCTTTGATAATGTTTTCTTACCTGATATCTTATCCGAGTTATCCGGCGTCGCCGAAGGTGTTACCGTTGGTGCTATAGTCGGCTTTAAAGTTGGAATTGCAGTTGGAACAGCAGTCGGCTTGGCCGTTGGCGTCGCCGTCGGCGCCACCTCCTTTTCCAGCACAATGCTATTATTCCAAAGCTCATATTCCGTTTCTTCCTGACTCACTTCCAAATACAATATCTTCGTTCCGGATATATCATTTCTTGTGGCTTTATTCCATATCTCCACAAGTGAAATATCTTTCGATTGTCCCGATGATAATGTTCCCAATGTTTCTGTATGTATTACATTACCGTTCTCTCCACCATCTTTAACAACCAAAGATACATTTTCTGCCTCGTTGCCACCATTATTGGTTACTGTTATTAAATCCTTATTTTTCGCTGTAACAGCAAGATCACTTGTTGTCGTTTCAATCGTTTGCTTCGCTGTCAATTGCTGTTCAAATGTTTCATCCGATGTAACGGAAGCCGTAATATCCGAAGTAGTAAAGTCTGCCGGAACAGAAATCAGTATCTCCTGTTCACTCTGCATACCAGCAGCTAGTTTGTCTACGAACGGTCCCTCATACAACACATTACCGGAAGCATCCTTTACTGTGATTTTCACATGGTTCAAATCGGTTGTACCGGTATTTGATACAGTAATCAAAATCGGATTTTCTTTGTCCGTACCAAAACTTAAAACATCATAAGCAATATTGGTAACCTCCGCCTGACTCCGTTTGGTCTCATATTTATATTTTAATACCGTCGCACCATATGGATTTCCTTTTGAAATATCCACTTCCTGCTCCGTATAAACAACTCCTGGTTCTTCACTATTTTCTAATAGCGCAAAGCCACTGACATAGCCCCCATCTTCGGTAAGTGCAGCAGCAATGGATTCCTCTCCTATCTTTTGTTTATAAATTTCGCTATTAAAGTTATCCTGCCCAATCCAGTAGACGACATCTTCATATACATCATACGAAGAACTGCAGGCAATCCTCAAATTTTCTGTCTCCCCACCGGCATAGCGCATAAGCGTTCCGTCCTGGATAAAGTAAATCTTTCCATCGATGCATTTTACTGCCTGCATTCCGGTATCCGCAGTTGCGATTGTTTCACCATTTACCAAAAGGTTCTCTCCCTGAACCATAGCCAGTGAAAATTCGTCTCCAACATAACCATACGCAAAGTCACTGATTGTATCATCGGTACGGTATAATTCTTCCGGAGCAGACCAACTGTCCTCATTCAATTTGCTTCGATAAATCTTTGTCTTACCTTCTTCTAACAATGCATCACCAGAAGAATTTTCACCCCAAACGGCATACAAATCTGTTCCGTCTGACGCAAACTGGTATTTATAACTCCAATTTTTTCCCGCTTCACGCAATGTAACAACCTTATCGAAAGTTTGGCTTTCTTCATCATATCTTGCAACTTTTAATGTCAAGTGCTGCAGGATTTCCTCTTCGGACATATCTTCTGTAATTGCCACATCACTGTTTTCGTACATCACATAAGTAAATCCATTGCGAGAAAACATCTGTGCTGCCGTATCCAGCCGCCCCGTCTTGTCAACTGGTTTGCCATCACTCCATGCACCATTCTGATACAAACGGTACATCAGTGTTGTCTGACCGCCGGAATTTTCCTCGGTATCATCCAAATAAGTCATAAGTGCCGTTCCGTCCGCAAATGTCGTTATCGCCGGCTTTGCATTTTCATACACAAGCGATTCTTGTGCCGAATCCAGCAAATTTTGACTCTGTTTAACCGATTGAATCTCTTTTTGAGTCACAGGTGTACTTCTCTTATATGTCATTTTGCTGATACTTTTTGTCGTCTTGCCTAAGTTTGGATACAACTCCAATCGGGAAAACTTCCAGTCTTTATATCCTGACAATCCCGGCACTGTCGTATCTGCCTGAATATAAAGTTTTCCGGTCAGATAAGCCGACACGGAATTTGAAAAACTCCTCCATGGGAAAGAAGCTTTTCCACCGATTTCTCCCTCAATACCACCTTTTATATCAACAACTACAGCGTCCGCGCCCAAGGCGATATGAGGCTTGATTGCAAGATTTAACTCTCCACTTGGTGTAATGACTTTTTGCGGATTCATCGTAAGGCAGATTTTTCCATCGACGCTTCCGGAAACACCAAATTCTGAATACACAATCCACCAAAGCGGCACTTTTACACTTCCGCCGGCTTCCAGTGCCGCCGTCATGCCACCTTCTTCAAAGCCGATTACACTGCCATTATCATCTAATTTTAGCTTTGCATAATCTGCCGCATTACCATCTACATGAAACGCCGCACTTCCGTTTACTTTCTTTAACTTTCCTCGAAGTTTGGAAAACTGATTCCATAATTTCGTCGTATTAACTTTCCCACCACAAGATTTAACCAGTGATTTTACTTCCTGATACGATTCACGCCAATAAGTGTCATTCGGGTCTTTTTTCACAGTGGCACTATTATTCGACTTAATTCCTAATAATACTTCCGCCGTTTTATTCTTGGCATCAATATTTACCGTCATGTTTGCAGCATCGAAAAAGGATAAATCCATCGACATCTTTTGTTTAAAAATATTGAATGTATTGTTCCCAATACTGATTTCCGGTCCTTTTAATTCGGCTGATCCAAGGTTTGAAAAATTAGGCAATGACTTTTCAATATTGGTAATGTATTTTTTGTCTTCAGTGCTGATAACAGGCGTTGGAGTAGGTTTTGATGTCGGCGTGGGTGTTGGTGTCGCCTGTGACGAACCACCTCCCACATTTGCTGTAACTTTTCCTGCATAACTCCAAAGAGTAGAAGAGGAAAGATTTAAATGCAAAGCGGGCCGAACCGCAACATCATAGTCGACACTAGGACCACTGTAACCGCCGCAGCCAGTGCAACCCACAAAGGATGCATAATCACTATACCCGCCCGGCGACCGCAACCACCACCAGCCGTTCCCCTCGACCTCCGTACTCGTGGACGTGTATGCTCCGCGTTCTTTTGCATATACAGTATTTTTTGCTTCTCTTGTTTCACTGTCCGTTCTAAACTCGCCATTAAATCCATAACCAGTATTACTTGCTTCTGCAATGGACAAAAGATATACTTTATCTGTTGTGTTCACGCCACCCTCGCCACCAGAATATGGATTGTCATCATTCACAACTGTTGTGTTCTTTATGTCCGCCTGTTCTGCAGATGTAAATGCCGTATTTAAAAATGTATCATTTAACCATGTACGAAGAGTACAGGTTGCCCATGTCACACTTGTATCTTTCTCATTATACAGTTTAGCATCCAAGTTTTGGTCTGCCAGCAAAAAGGCATCCTTTCCATGCACGGAAAGGACTCGCCATTTAATTGGTTCTTTTTGGTCATTCTGGTCGGCTTTTCCATCGCCATTTGTATCATTCTGCCAGTAGTTTCCAAAATAGATACAATCCCATGTTGTTACACCATTTCCATTGGTAGTTGGATTTTGCAAACTAATTGCGGCTTTAGCCGGTGTGGATTGTCCCAGCGTAATCTCGCACAGGGATAACACCATTACCAATGCCAGAAATCTTGCCAACAGGCGTTTTGTTTTTCTCTTCATAATGATTCCTCCTTTTTTGCTTCATTTAATTTATGTTCTTTCGTCAAGACAAATTGGCAAATTACGTTTACAAAATTTACCATGCTGTATATGTCATATACTAGCACATATCAAGTAATGTTTCAATAATCCACTTTACAAACGCCACCTTACATGATCTCCTCCACAACCTTCCGCAGTTTTTCCAAACTTCCATCAAACAGCCGCTCTGCCAATGCATTTATTTCATAAACCTGTGTCTGCTCCTTTGTCACAAGGGGCTGGCAAACAAACTTTGGTTCAATCCGCCTTATGGCCCCCTTTTCCACACACTTTTTAATAATTGTATAAGTCGTATTGCGGTTCCAGCCAACGCGCGCTGACAAAATCGGAACAATTTCACCCGCGCGGAGTTCACCCTCCTCCCACAAAAGTTCCATCACCTTAAGCTCGGATTCACATAACTTAATGCCCTCTTTTTTATTCATCAGTCTCTTCCTTTCTCATTGTGAAATCCGAAAATGCTGCCTGGCCTCCATGCTCTTTCGTCGCATAACAGAACAGTCCCGGACGCACACCACAAAAATGATCCAGCTTAAAATACAGAGAAAATGGCTCTGCAAGAATCTGCCAATTACCATCCTGCTTCCACTCAAACACTGCCGTATCTTTCATTCTTGTAAAATCAATTTTCACACGAAGTGTAACTTTGGCAGAAGAAAGCGGAATTTTCTCCTGTACTGCCGGCAGACTGTCATCTTCTTTCGAGTTCATCTGTCCATCTGCCACACCGTCTTTTGCCAGTTTCACAAGAAAATATTTTCCATTTTCCTTCGTAATTCCGGCTAATGCATAGTCACTTTGCAGCATACAAAGTCCCGCTATATCTCCATCGGATAACGCCGAACCATCTACGGTTACTGTTACAACACCTCCCGGATACGGCATCCTCTGAGTCAGCGTATTTGGTGCCTGTGTTACATTATTGCATATTTTTCCGGTCTGCAAAATCAACTGGTGATTCAAAAGTTTCCACCTGCTGTCATCCGGCACATGATTCCACTGCCAGTAATTATGAAGAGAAGAAAAATCTTCATCTCCATATAATGGTGCATATTTGTGAGCCGGTTTTGTATCCTCTAAAAGCAGTTTATCTTCTACTTTTCCATCTACGCCAAATACCGGAAAATCATTTTCAAAATGAACCGGAACAAGAACCGGCAGTCTTCCCACGGCACCGCTGTCACGAAACAGCATAGCATACCATTTTCCACTTGTTGTGCTCACAATTCCTCCCTGGGCAACTCCCTGATTGCAGTAACCGCCGTCGGTATCAAGCACTTCTCCACCGGTATAAGGACCTGCGAGCGAATCACTTACATAACAAGCCTGTGAACGTCTCGTATTATCCCCCTTACGGTAATGGATAAAAAACAAATAATATTTCCCATTGATTTTGTACCAATGGGTTCCCTCATAACCAAGATACACTTCATCCGGGTCCTCAACCAAAAGTTTATGTAAACCGCCCTCCTTCGGCGCCGTCATTTCTTCATTCAATTCCATCACATAAATCTGGCGGTTTCCGTAGGCAAGGAAAGCACGTCCCTCATCAAACAAAAGCGAGCAGTCATGGTAAAAGCCCTCGATTTCATTTTTCTGCCATGGACCTTTTAAGTCCGGCGCGCGGAACAAATACGTTTTTCCCGTGTCATTGGCAACAAAGATCAGATAAAACATACCTTTTTCATAGCGGAGTGTGGCAGCCCACATTCCTTGTCCATAAGCATTTTTTCCATTCTTTAAGCACTCTTGATCCGTAAGTTCAAGTGTCTCATACACATAAGAATAAATTTCCCAGTCCGCCAGATTATAGGAGCGCAGAATCACACATCCCGGCATAAAATGCATCGTGGTACTTACCATATAATACGTGTCGTCTACCCGAATTACATCCGGGTCTGGATAATCCAACGGGAGCACCGGATTTACTTTTTTCCATTTTTCTTCCATTTCTGTTCCTCCAATTCATGTAATTTGCGAATTTCTTCTGTCTCAACCGACTCTTTCGCATATCTTGCCTTTTCATATAATTGAGTCAAATATTCATCCGCCTTTTCCCCGGATAAATAAGTCTCCTTTAGTTCCTGCGGCGTCTGTGAGCATGGAACCGAATTCTTTTGTGCACCGGCTTGAATCTGTTTGTAAAACGCCTTTCGGACAAATCCATCGTTACCTGCCGGGAACTGCTTTTCCCGTTTTGCCACCGGTACAAGCCGTATATGTTCCTCATCCTCTTTTGTAATGGTCACCTGTTCCACAAATTCATAGGAAGGCTTTTTGCGGTGAAATACCAGATAACAAATCAATTTAAAAATGCCATAAGCAGCCAGAATAACTACCGCCACAATCAGTACAATCAATACAGTATACCGCAGTAGTGTAAGCCAGAAATTACCCTTTTGCTCTTCCTGCTGCTGCCGTACCACAGTCTCTCTGGACTGGCTTTCCGGTCCCGCTGCTGGCTCTTCCTTCTCTTTTGTTTCCGCCACGGTAATCTTTTGCTTTGAATCCTTTTCAAAATTCCACTCTGGTTTATATCCTGCCGCCACAAATAAAAGCAAAACCGTAAGAAATCCCGCAGCATAGAAAGGAATCCAGTCCTTCCTGCGATTCACATTTATGCGGCGTTTCGTTTCCTTAGAAACACTTGGATTGCAGCCTACTACAAGATACTGCCCACGCCAGTATTCACCGGCAAATCCAACAACAATCGCCGCCAGATAGAAAATACTGCACAGCCAGAAACTATCATCGGCCGCCTCTAAAATAGTTCCCGGCATCATAAAGAGTCCGGCTAACACAAGTGCCCCCACATGACAGGACGCAACTTTTCTTTCCTCCCGCTTTTCTTTCTGATAAAAATGCCGGTAAAATAATATTGGCACAAAAACAAAAAAGACAAAACGCCCATAAGAATACACATCGCCGGCATCAAACCAGTGAACCAAAGAGGTAACCACTCCAAGAATTAACAGCTCGTAATAAAGAAATGCCAAAAAAAGGCACCGCCTGCGGATTTTCACTACATACCCCTCCATTTCACAAGACATTTTGCAATTGACGGAGGTATCTCCCGAAATTCATTATCCTCTCCATACTCCGAAAAAGTTGGAGCAATCCACGTCAAAGATTCGTTCCGGTGCAGCATATCGGAAACTGCCTTTTGCATTGGCTTTTTTCCTGCCGCAGAAATGAGAATCACATGCTGCTCCCTGCGGATTTTTTCGCACTCTCTTATCACAAAATCTTCCCCTTTGCTAAGCGGGTGCTCATAAGAAATCAATGCCAGAGCACGGCGTGCCGCCGCAATCTGGGTTCTTCCGGTTCCTTCCATGGAATATTTCTCATCACCGGAAATAACTAACTTTGTTTCTACACCTTCTTTGCTTAAATAATAAACAAAGGAATACGCAAGACGAATACTCTCTTCCATCAAATCAACAGAGACAAAAACACCGGGCGATTCCAGATTGAGCAGGATTACGACAGGAGTAGAAGCCGTATATTCCGCTGTTTTTACCTGCCAATTCCCCATTCTCGCCGACGCCTTCCAGTGAATTTTACGCATCGAATCTTCCGGCGTATACTCTCGGACACCACCACTTAAGAACGGGTCTTCAAACAGTGGCACATTCGTTTTACACGAACCTGTCATGTGCCGGAACACCGGCATCAATTTTCGAATATTCATACGGGACGGGTATACCAAAAGCGAAACTTCCACCGGAATTTTGTGGACAAACGTATGACGGCAGAACAAATCATAACTGACTAGTTCTGCCTCTTGAATCTGATAAAATCCACGTTTTTTGCAGGTAAATTTTAATTTTCGGCGCACTTTCTCAAAGCCATCCACACTCATGACATCATTCCGGTAAAAATGGTCTGAAACCGTTCCGCTCTCCGCCCCCTCAAACTGCAAAAAGCGGGAGGCTAAAAACTTCACACACATAATCGGCAGACCCATTTTTTTCTTATTCACTGCTGTTTCATATAAAAACAACGTATCGCCCTCTCCTGCCTGTTCCTCCGAAAAGGCAAGTGTCACTTCAAAGTTTTCCATCCAATGTCTGCTGTAATGAAACGTATGAATGAAATAAACGGTAAACAGCACAAGGGCAAGAAATAACATGATTATCACTTGGCAAAATCCTCCGTCGGTGCTGTTACAAAATGCGTAATTTCCTCAATGTAATCGGACGCTTTTTTATTTGTGCTGTACACGTCTTCCAAAATCAGCCGGTGTGAAAGCACAAATGGTGCCAGATACTTCACCGTCTCCGGTGTCACAAAATGCTCACCCTTTAATGCCGAATAACATTTTGCTGCACGCAAAAATACAAGTGCTCCACGCGGACTTACGCCGAGTGCAATGTTATTATGCTTGCGGGTAGCTTCCACAAGGTCTAAAATATAATCCTCAATCACGGGTGCCGCATAAACCTCTTCGCACTGCTTCCGCATCGCCGCCAATTCTTCTTTTGTGCAGACAGACTCAAGTGTCAAAAGCGGATTATCTGCTGCAAAACGATGCAGAATTTCACGCTCTCCTTCGCGGTTTGGATATCCCATCGGAATCTGCATGATAAAACGGTCAAGCTGTGCTTCCGGAAGTGGAAATGTACCGGAAGATTCTACCGGGTTCTGCGTCGCAATTACAAAAAACGGGTCCGGTAATTCCATGGTGACACCGTCAATCGTTGCCTGATGTTCCTCCATACTCTCTAACAGACTTGACTGCGTACGCGGCGTCGCGCGGTTAATCTCATCTGCCAGCAGAATATTCGTGAAAATGCCACCCGGACGAAATTCAAATTCTGAATTTTTCTGATTAAAAAAGTGGATTCCCGTCACATCCCCCGGAAGTAAATCCGGTGTAAACTGGATTCTCTGAAAATCCAGTGAAAGTGATGCTGCTAACGCTTTTGCAAGCATCGTCTTTCCGGTTCCCGGCACATCCTCAAGCAGAATATGACCACCTGCTAAAAGTGCCGTAAGAACCAAATCAATCGTCTCAGACTTTCCAACGATTACCTTCTCCATGTTCGACTTAATCTGATGAAAATCCATCACCCCTGCTGCCCCCTTTTGTTATTTCTTTTTATAACTCTTTCATTAAGTTTACCATCTCAATGGCAGAACATGCAACATCATATCCTTTATTTCCTGCTTTTGTACCGGCACGCTCAATTGCCTGCTCAATATTATCGGTTGTCAATACACCAAACAGAGTCGGTACTCCGGTATTTAAACCAACGGTTGCAACTCCTTTGCTTACCTCTGCGCAGACATAATCATAATGAGAAGTTGAACCTTTGATTACGGCACCAAGGCAGATTACTGCATCATATTTTCCACTTGCTGCCATCTTCTGTGCAACAATCGGAATTTCAAATGCGCCAGGCACATACGCAAGTTCCACATCCTTTGTATCCACGCCATGACGTACTAAGGCATCCTCTGCACCGCCAATCAGTTTGTTTACAATAAACTCGTTAAATCTTGCTGCCACAATACCAACTTTGAGTCCTTTTCCAATTACGTTTCCTTCTAATGTTTTCATTTTCATTTCCTCACTTTCTTTTATTTATCTTTTTTCGCACGTGTTACATCATAGTGCGTCATATGCTGCATTTTTTCCTGCTTTGTCACAAGGTACTTATAATCCTCCGGCTTTGGTGCAATTTCAATCGGAACACGCTCCACAATTTCAATTCCATAGCCGGCAAGTCCTGCAATTTTAGTCGGGTTATTCGTCAAAAGACGAAGTTTTTTTACGCCCAAATCATATAAAATCTGGGCACCGATTCCATACTCTCTTAAGTCCGGAGCAAATCCCAATTTTACATTTGCCTCTACCGTATCATACCCCTGCTCCTGCAGTTCATAAGCTTTCAATTTGTTCAAAAGGCCGATTCCTCTGCCTTCCTGTCTCATATAAAGAAGAATTCCTCTGCCTTCCTTGGCAATCATGCGCATGGCACTTTCTAACTGCTCGCCGCAGTCACAGCGGCAGGAGCCAAATACATCACCGGTCAGACATTCCGAATGAACACGGCAAAGTACCGGTTCACCATCCGACACATCTCCCATCGTAAGAGCAACATGATGCTCACCGTTTGTAATATTCTGATATCCGTGAATTCGGAAATTTCCATATTTCGTTGGAAGTTTTGCCTCGGCTTCTTTTTTTACAAGACTTTCTTTTTCCAAACGTTTCTTAATTAAATCCTCGATTGTAATTACATGAAGATTATGCTCTTTAGCAAATTCTAAAAGTTCAGTTGTACGCATCATCGTACCATCCTCACGCATAATCTCACAGCAAAGACCACACTCTTTCAGACCGGCTAACCGCATCAAATCCACCGTTGCCTCTGTGTGTCCGGCACGCTTTAACACGCCTCCTTCTCTTGCTTCAAGAGGGAACATGTGTCCCGGTCTTCGAAAATCTTCCGGTTTCACGTCATCTTCGACACACTTCATTGCCGTCAGCGAACGCTCTACCGCAGAAATACCGGTTGTTGTGTCCACATGGTCAATCGAAACGGTAAATGCCGTTGAATGGTTATCTGTATTCACCGCTACCATCTGGTCAAGTCCCAGTTTTTTCGTCATCTCTTTACTCATCGGCATACAGATTAATCCTTTTGCCAGACTTGCCATCGCATTTACATTTTCTGTCGTAGCAAATTCTGCGGCACAAATTAAATCGCCTTCATTTTCACGGTCCGGGTCATCAATTACTAAAATTAATTTTCCATCTCTTAAATCCTGTAATGCCTCATCAATCGTTGCAAATCCTGCCATTATTCTCGTTCCTTTCTGTATTAAAATCCGTTTTCTGCTAAAAATTCTAACGTAATCTTACTTTCTTTTTCAGGAGTTTTTTGCGGTTGCAAAAGTTTTTCCACATACTTTCCAATAATGTCCGTTTCCAGATTTACCACATCACCGGTTTTCCGGTCAGAAAGCACCGTATTTGCCTGAGTGTGCGGAATAATTGACACCTGAAAATCCGTATCGGAAACTGTCGCCACGGTAAGACTGATTCCATCAATTGTGATGGAGCCTTTTTCTACAATGTAGCGAAGCACTTCCGGTGCCGCCTCAATTCGGTACCACACCGCCGTTTCGTCCTTTTCTATTTTAACAATAGTTCCGGTTCCGTCCACATGTCCTGCTACAATATGTCCGCCAAACCGTCCATCCGCCGGCATCGCACGCTCTAAATTCACACGGCTTCCCGGCTGCAGTAAACCGAGGGAACTCCGGTTCATCGTCTCTGCCATCACATCTGCATCGTAACCATCACTTCGCAGGCTTGTCACGGTCAGACACACGCCATTCACAGCAATACTGTCACCAATCTGCGTCCCCTCTAACACTTTTTCACAGCGAATCGATAAGACCGCCGACTGGCTTCCCCGTTCAATTTTCTGAATAGTTCCCATCTCTTCTACAATTCCTGTAAACACCGCTTATCCCTCCTTTTTTTGCTTCATATGCCCGCTCACACAGATGTCACTGCCAAAGTTTTGTACCGTAACATCCGTAATTTCCACGGCGTCACTCATTTTTTCAATTCCTTTTCCCAAAACCGGCGATAATGCATCTTTGCCACCAATCATCTTCGGCGCAATATAACAGTAAACTTTCTGCACCAAACCGGATGTCAAAAAGGAACCATGAATGGCGCCGCCGCCCTCTACTAAAACACTGTCAATTTCCATACTGCCTAATTCCATCATCAGCTTTTCCAAATCCACTTGTCCATCTTTTTCAGCCTTAATTAACTGAACACCGGCCTCCATGAGTGCTTTTTTCTTTTCCTCATTTTCTTCGGCATAGCAGACAATCGTTTCGATATCCTTTGCCGTTTTCACAAGCTGGCACTCAAGTGGAATCTGCAAATGCGAATCACATACAATCCGAACCGGGTCCACACCATTTTCAATGCGGCAGTTGAGCATCGGATCATCCGCAAGCACGGTTCCGATTCCCACTAAAATTCCGCGGTATTTTTTTCGCAAAAAATGTGTATGTTCTCTCGCCTTTTCTCCGGTCACCCATTTAGAATCGCCAGAAAACGAAGCAATTTTACCATCTAACGTCATCGCATACTTCATCGCCACATAAGGCATTTTAGTTGTAATATAATGAAAAAAGATTTCATTTAACGAAAGGCACTCTTCTTCCAAAAGACCGGTCTCTACTTCCACACCATGGTCTCTCAAAATCTGTACACCTTTTCCTGCCACTTTCGGATTCGGGTCCATCGAGCCAACATATACTTTTCCAATGCCACGCTCCAATATAATATCCGTACACGGAGGCGTCTTTCCCTGATGACAACACGGCTCTAACGTCACATACATTGTGGCTCCTGTTAAATCTTCGCTGCATTTTGTGAGGGCGTTGCGCTCTGCATGATATTCGCCGCACCGCTCATGATATCCTTCGGTGACAATCCTGCCATCCTTCACAACCACGCAGCCGACCATCGGATTCGGGGAAGTATATCCCATCGCTTTTTTTGCAAGTTCCAGGGCACGTTTCATGTAATCTTGATTTGTCATAACAGCCTCCTTTCTAAATTAAAGAAACCCTGGGTACCAAAAAAGATACTCAGGGTTTTCTGACATTCACAAATCGTTTATCTTCTTTCATCCAGACTATACTGTCGGCTTCGGAATTTCACCGAATCGGCAACCAAGGTCGCTCGCGGGCTTTACCGCCGGTGGGGAATTGCACCCCGCCCTGAAGATTTCTTTTACTCACGAGTTTTATGATAGCACGATGTGGCGGTTCTGTCAAATGGGTTGTGTCAAGTGTTCGCTGTCACTTTTTTTGTTTTCCGTAATTCCGTAGAAAAATTTTGCGTCTCGT
>ENA-ORUN01002462-ORUN01002462.1-human-gut-metagenome-genome-assembly--contig:-NODE-2462-length-14865-cov-5.154085_pt1 | contig 14865 bp, 12 predicted proteins | sample MGYA00242080_ERZ509209 | MGnify/ENA primary metagenome ERZ509209 (study PRJEB26280, sample SAMEA2338786) | human gut metagenome | biome: human gut; feature: human-associated habitat; material: faeces... | reverse complement strand
TAAAAGGATGTGTTAAGGTAATGGAGAAATTACCATGGCACATCCTTTTGTGTTATTGTATCGACGAAACGTTTAAAGTATGAGTTTGAACGCAGATAAGCGTTCCTCTGCTTCAAGTGCGCAAAGCAGATTGAGAATGTCCGCTTTACTTTGTCAGAGAAATTTTTTCTTGTTCGAGACATAATAATAATCCCTCTTTTTGTAGTGTTTACAGTATATCAGATTCATTAAGAAATGTATCTTGAAATGTCTTAAATTACGATACCATTATAGTGTCGGTCGGGTTACATTTTTAATCCATTTGTAAGAGTTTACATAAATAAAAATTACAGGACATTTTAGAAGCTGATCACTTTTTAGGCAGAAAAATACAAATACTGCAGGAAGCTCCAAAACGTACGCTGTCAAAAAAGCGGCAGGAATTACGATTATCCACATGAAGATGGTGTTGTTTATCATGGAAAAAGACGGTGAACCGCCTGCACGTATAATTCCTACATCGGCGGCCATCTGATAACAGGTGCCGATAGATGTGACAGCCATGACAGAGATAAACTGAAGAGTGATTTTTTGTGTTTCCAAGTCGAGCGCAGGATAAAAAGAAAGAATCGGATATTTTGTTGACCATATGCCTATGCCGCAAAATATTCCAAGAATTAGGAATATAACTTGGAATGTGAAGGTTTGTTTCTTTAAATTTATCATGTCATTTTTTCCTACAGCTTTCCCGGTCAGCATGGCAGCGGCGCTGGCTGCACCATATCCGATGACGGATATAATCTGAAAAGTCAGGACGGCGATAGAATTCGCCGCAATTACAGAAGCAGAATTCTTTAGATTTCCTATGATAGCTGTTTGTAGGAGTTGCGCCAATCCCCATGTTGCCTGCGTTATAAGAAGAGGCAGGGAGACATGGATATAGTCGTGTATATAGGAGGTGTCTATATATATCAGTGCTTTTAAGGTTAATTGCAGCTTTTTCTCTTTGTATTTCAAGAAAAAAGCAACAATGATCAGCTCTACGGTACGTGAAATGAGGGTGGCAATAGCTGCCCCTCGTATTCCCAATTCGGGAAAGCCCAGATTTCCGTAGATAAGGCAGTAATTAAGAATGGTATTGATACAAAGGGTAGAGAAGGAAATAATATATCCAATCTTTACAATTCCGATAGATCGGAGGGAGGCGGTTAGCGTGTTGGCAGCTGTGAAGATTAAGTATGTAAAGCATACGATCTGCATATATTTTACAGCCTCTTTTATTACAGCCTGATCATTGCTTATAAAGCCGAGAATGGTTTCGGGTATCAGTAAGGCGCAGAAAAACATAAAACAAGCGATTATAAGTCCGAATCGCATACCTGCGCCGATAATGTCTTTTATTGGCTTGATATCACCTTTTCCCCAATATTGTGCACCTAATACAACAACACCTTCTCCAACACCGACCACAAGCATCTGTAGGAAAAACTGAAATTGATTGCAGATGGCGACTGCGCTGAGCGCATTCTGCGAATATCTGCCGATCATAATATTATCGGCAAGATTTACAGAATAAGTAAGCAGATTCTGCAAAGCGATGCTTATGGTGAGGGTGAAAAAAGTCCGGTAAAATTTGGTGTCTTTTATAAAACCGTTCATAAGATACCCCCTTCAAATTAATTGGTTGTAATAACTTCTATGGAATTATTATCAAAAATACTCTGATATTCAGGAGGAAAACTGTCTGTTATGATACAATCCACATCATCGAAGGAAGCAGCGGTATACATGGCTAATTTGTTGAATTTATCAGAAGATGCCATGATATACCAACTATTGGATATGGACGGAACATAACGATAAATATAAGTGCTGATTATGGAATTTACAGTCAGTCCCTTTTGTAGATCAATGCCTGAAATACTGGTAAACGCTTTGTTGACCCTTATTTTATCAATAATGCTGATAGGATCTTCGGGGCTTGAAAAGAGCGTTTTCCCATCAGTGGAAGTGACTTCACCCCCGAGCAGATAAATTCTGGCGCCGGATTCTAAAAGATCATCAAGTGCGGTAACATTATTAGTAACAACAGATAGATTTTTGATTTTATGGAGCAGTTTGGCAAGAATACAGCAGGTTCTTCCGGAACCAAGAAATATGATATCATTGTCCTCTATTTGCTGGAAAGCATGTTCGGCAAGTTGAGATAGAATAGGATTATCAAAATAAATGGCGGGGGAACTGTCAAAAGAAACAATGTCTTTGGACAGAACTGCGCCTCCGTATGTTCGAGAAAGAACGCCTTCTTGTTCAAGTTTGGAGAGGTCTTTGCGTATAGATACCGCACTCACATTATAATAGTCACAAAGCTCATTTACATTAACTTTTTTTCTTTCATATATGAGATTTCGTATTTCATCTATTCTTTTTGTCATGGTATTATAAATATCCTTTCTAATACATTTATATTTTTTGTTTTGGTATTTACTATCTATAGTATAAACGAAATAAATGAAATAGTCAACGTTATGTTTTTACGCTTTAAGTATCGAATACAGCGAAAAACAGAGCACTATTGTTGGGAAATAATTAAAAATCGTAAAATAAAACCAAATGAAACTTGTGAAACACAATCTATCGTGTTAATATTACGGTTAAAGTTATAAAAACGAAAGAATGAGGAGGAAAATTGCTTTATGAAATTTACAAAAGAGCAGTTAAAGAAACGAAGGCTGATGATGCTGAGTAGTGCATTTGCCATATTTTTTACCGGATACCCACATGTATGGTCTGTGTACCAGCCCTATATGATGAAGATGACCGGATGGACGCAAAGTGAAGCATATATGTGCTTTTATTTATCGTTTTGCACTTTTGTGATGGGAACAATTCTTGGAGGGCGTCTTCAGGCAAAAATAGGAGCTAAGAGGGTAGTGGCAATTGGAGGCGGTATATTTTCAGCGGGTATTATTTTGTCTGCATTTTTGATTGGATCTTCACCAATTCCTCTTTATATTACATATGGTCTGATGCAGGGATTTGGTCAGGGAATGATTTATACAACGATTATAGCCACAGCTCAGAAGTGGTTTCCGGGACGTACGGGTTTTGCTTCCGGTATTATTGTAACAGCGAATGGTCTGTGCGGTTTTTTCTTAGCTCCGATCAGTAGATATTTATTGAAAAAGGGCGGACCTGAGCTCGCATTTTTGGTGATCGGAGGAGTAATTGTTGTTTCCTGGATTTTGAGTAGCATCTTTTTTTGTGTGCCGGTGAACGATGGTGTACAGGAAACAATGCAGACGGTATCCGGTGCTGAAGGGGGAGCGGGAAATAAAAATTATACTTCTGGAGAGATGATAAGAACAAAACGCTTTTATTTATTAGTAGCAATCATGACATTTGGTTTGCTTTCATATTTCCTGATTTCGCCTGTTTCTCAGACTTACCAGGTTGAATTGGGGATTCCTGTGTCAATTGCAGTTGGATCCGTTATGGTAGGTTCTCTTGTGAATGCATCAGCAAGACTGATTACTCCATCTATTGCGGATAAGCTGGGTAGAATCGTGTGCGTAAGATGGATTTTGATTGTATTGATTGCAGCTATGATCATGCTTACAGTGCTACAAAATTCTATGGTAACCCCGATTATAGTACTTGTATATGGATGTTATGGTGGAATTATGGGAAATTTTCCGTCTCTGACGAGTTCTATATTTGGAATCGAAAATGCAGGTGAGAATTATGGATATGTTATGTTAGCAATGGTTGCTGCGACATTTGGAGCACCAGCGATTACGGGTTTTATGAATGAGATTGGATTCGGAATGCAGCAGGTTTTTGCAATAGGTGCTGCATTTGCCGGAGTTGCTCTGCTGTGTCTGATGTTGCTGAAGCGGGAAGTAAAAAAATATCAGGTATAAGATGCCACTCATTTCTGCGATAGCTGCCTCCCCCTCCTTACCGGATATCCGGTAAGGAGGGGGAGTTTTTATGTGTTATTATTTTTAGGAGTGCAAATTGGAATGTACAGAAATATAGCATACTTTATTGATTACGCATAGAAAAACAAAACTTAAAACAAAATAAACGAAATATAACAATGGTTAAATACGAAAGTGAAATCAAACAAAACTTGCGAAATGAAATATGTAAGGTTATAATCGAAGTATAGAGAGTACAAAGTTTACAAAAAGTATTACGAAGCGGAGGATAATATGTATGGAAATTAAAAATGTGGTAATTGCTGGTGCAGGAACTATGGGATACTCTATGGCGCAGATTTTTGCAAAATACGGATATGCAGTGACTGTATACGATGTAAACCGCAGGGCTTTAGATAATGCACAGGAGTGTATCCGTAAAAATGTTGAAACCCTGATTAAGCAGGGGGAATTAGACGTAAACCTGGCAAACACCCTGATAGAGCGACTGGCTTATACAGATGAAAAGGATTGCTTTGCTTCTTGCGATATTGTGATTGAAAGTATCATAGAAAAGCTGGAGATTAAGAAAAGTTTTTATGCGGAGATTTCTCGTATTGTGAGGGAGGATGCTATCCTTGCTACGAATACGTCCGGCTTGTCAATAAATGCAATTGCAGAGGCTGTTCACATTCCGGAGCGATTCATCGGAATGCACTGGTTTAATCCATCCCATCTTATTTTATTGATTGAGCTCATTAAGGGAGACCGCACAAATACGGAGACTGCTGAGACTGTCAGAGAATTGAGCCTGGCTATTCGAAAAAAACCGGTTGTAGTAGAGAAGGACGTACCAGGATTTGTTGCAAACCGTATTCAATTCGCAGTACTTAGAGAAGCGCTGGATCTGGTAGAAAAGGGAGTCATTTCAAAAGAAGGAATGGATGATGTGATGAAATATGGTTTGGGATTCCGTTATGCTTGTGTAGGTCCGCTGGAGGTTGCGGATTTTGGAGGACTGGATACATTTTATCATATCAGCAGTTATCTGATGAAAGATCTTTGCAGAGAGGAAGGAGTTCCTGCACTGCTTAGAGAATGCTTTGAAAAAGGAGAATATGGAGTTAAGTCAAAGAAAGGATTCTATGACTACAGCCAGGACAGGGATGTGCTGGCAACAGAAAAGAGAGATGAAAAGCTTCTGAAGCTGTTTAACGCTTTTTATAAAGAAAACTAATTGTAGAAGTTGTTTTAGAATACGAAAGGTAGATGTTTTGAAACAAAACAAAAATCAAAATTAAAACGAAACGAAACTTGAAAAATGAAACTATTTGTAGTAAAGTATAGTTAGAACAAAACAAACGAAAGGAGGAACGGAATGTTAGGAAAAGAAAAATATCTTGAGATTGTTACGGCTGGACGCGCAGGGATAGATTTTAATACGACAGTACTAAATGCTACGTTTGCCGAAACACCTTGCTTTGAGAAGTCTATAGGAGGTTCGCCTGCAAATATCGTACAGGGAACGGCAAGGCTTGGTTTGAAAAGCGGATTTATCGGTAAGATATCCGGAGACGGTATGGGGGAATACATACTGAATGAATTTAAGAGCCAGGGAATTGATACATCAGGAATATGTATTGACCGCACAGGTGCGAGAAACTGTATGGCGATTACAGAAATCGTAAATGCAGAGGAAAGCGGAACGTATTGCTCAAATAATAAGGAAACGTTTCATCACGGTACTTATTTGTACAGAGAAAAAACGGCAGATATGCTGATTGAGTCGGAAGAGATTAATGAGGAGATCATAGCCGCTTCCAAAACCGTGCTTCTTTCCGGAACTGCATTTTCAGCAGAACCTTCAAGAAAAGCCATGTTTCAAATATTAGAATATGCCCGCAGGCATGATACGAAGGTTGTCCTGGACATTGACTATCGTCCATTTGGCTGGAAGGATATGAAAGAGGCTTCCGAATGCTATCAGAAAATCTGTGCAATGTCAGATATCATCATTGGAAACAGAGAAGAGTTTGATGTTGTAGAATATACTACGATGCCTGAAAATAAGGATAATGAATGTTCTGCGAAAACTTTCTTGGATATGGGAGTCCAAATCGTTATAGTGAAGGATGGTCCAAGAGGTTCGGATGCATATATGGCGGATGGAAGTGTAGTGAGATGTGGGGTAATACCTACAAAAGCAGTAAAGACTTTCGGATCTGGAGATGCATATGCAGCAGGTCTTATGTACGGACTCTTAAGGGACAAAGGTATCTTATATGCAATGCAGCTGGGATCAGCGTGTGCATCTATTGTGTTAGAACATATAAACTGTGCACCTGCAATGCCTGATTTTGAAACAGCAGAAAAACATCGAGTGTTACATTCAGAGGAGATGGTGAGATGAGATGGGATGAAGATTATGTAAAACAGGCGGCAGCAGAAAATACGATTATTGCAGGAATTAATATTTTTGGTCATGAGGATGCAGGTGCAGTGATTCGGGCTGCTGAAAGAGCTGGAGTACCGGTGTTGCTCATGGTCAACAGAGATGCAAAAAGAGTATTAGCTATAGAACACTGGGGCGCTCTTTTAAATTCTATGGCGAAAGATGCAAAGGTTCCGGTGGGAGTTCATTTGGATCATTGTAGCGATCCGGAAAATGTAAGAAGAGCTATTAACAGTGGTTATACATCGGTTATGTATGATGGTTCTAAGTTGCCTTTTGAAGAAAATGTCAGGATTACGGCAATGCTTGCAAAAGAAGCTCATCAAAAGAATGTTTTGATAGAAGGAGAGCTTGGGTCTGTGCCTTATAGTGATTTGGGAGAAAGCGAGATAAAGTGGACATCTCCAGAGGAAGCAAGAAGCATGCAGGAACGGACAGAACTTGATTGGCTTGCAGTATCAGTAGGAAATATACACAGACTTGTAGGAAGAAAGGCTCCGATTCACTTTGATATTTTGGAACGCATAGAACAGGAGTGTGATCTTCCATTGGTAATTCATGGTTCTTCAGGTATATCTCAGGAGGATATACAGAAGCTTAGAAAAGAACGAGTAGGAAAGATGAATCTTGGGACGTCTTTAAGGAAAATTTTTGGAGACACCTTGAGACAGGAGATTCAGAACAGACCGGATGAATTTGACAGACAAAAAGTGATGAAGCCCTGTGTAGAACAGATTGAGGAAGCGGCTTATCAGATATTGAAAAGTTTAAGAGATTGATGCAGCAGAAAGGAGAAAATAAACCATGAGATTGCAACAAACAGAAGATTTTGCATGGGGTTATAATTCAATCATTGAGTTGGATGGAAAACACAGCGAAATGTTGATGGATTATGGAATTCTGAAACTGAATGCAGGAATGAAGTTTCAGGATGACAGAAATGATTTGGAGAGAGTTTACCTTCTTATCTATGGAAAAGCGGAATTTGAATATGACGATAAGAAAGTGGTGGCTGAGAGAGTGTCGTATCTTAATGACAATACCTGGTGTATCAACGTTCCAAAGGGCGTTGAGCTGAAAGTGTCCGGTATTGCCGAGGATAGTGAGATTGCTGTGATGCGCACAGAAAATGAGAAAGAGTTTGAACCGGTTGTAAGATGCGGAGACAAGATTGTCAATGAGGTAAGAGGGAAAGGGTTTATGAACGAGGCTGGCACACGTATAGTCAGAACGGCGCAGGATGTAAGACTTTCACCGGACTCTAATTTGATGCTGGGAGAAGACGTACATTATCCTGGAAAATGGTCAGGCTTTCCTTCTCACTCCCATGCTCAGCCGGAAATCTATTTCTATAAATTCTATCCGAAGAATGGTTTTGGTCTTCTGAAGCTGGGGGATGACGGTGTTCTACTGGAGCATAACGATACAGTGAAAATCATGCCGAATCTGGTTCATCCACAGGTCGCTGCGCCTGGATATGCTATGTATTATATCTGGGTAATCAGACACCTAGAAGGAAATCCATATATCAAACCGGATTTTGAAGAGCAGCATCTGTGGGTAGAACAGCCAAATGCAAAATATTGGCCGGAAATTTAAAATTAATAAGTATGAGATTATTGGAGGTAGAATATGAATAAAACAGTACGTCTTACAATGGCACAGGCGTTGGTCAAATTTTTGACAAAACAGTATATATCTGTGGACGGAGAAAAACAGCGTTTTGTACACGGTGTCATGGGAATCTTTGGACATGGTAACGTAGTAGGAATCGGACAGGCTTTGGAGCAGTATAAAGATGAGATTCCTTATATCGCAGGAAAGAATGAGCAGGAGATTGCTCATGTATGTACCGCTTTCGCAAAGCAGAATAGAAGAAGAGCCATTTATGCTTGCACAGCGTCTATCGGTCCCGGATCTTTGAACCTTGTGACAGCTGCAGGAACAGCTACGGTAAACCGTATTCCATTGTTGTTGTTTCCGGGAGATATTTACGCAGACCGTCAGCCAGATCCGGTTTTGCAGCAGATGGAAAATGAAGCGGACTATACAGTATCTGTTAATGATGCATTTAAGCCGGTATGTCGTTATTGGGATAGAATTTTAAGACCAGAACAGCTTATGACAGCGATGCTGAATGCCATGAGAACACTTACAGATCCGGAGAGAACAGGAGCAGTTGCTATCTGTCTGCCGCAGGATGTACAGGGTGAAGCTTATGATTATCCGGAAGAATTCTTTGCAGAGAGAATTTGGTACCTTGACAGAACACCAGCGAGCGAGGATGCAGTGGAGCGTGCAGCAACTGTTATCAAAGCAGCAAAACGTCCGATATTATTATCCGGAGGTGGCGTGCGTTACAGTGATGCAGGGAAAGCTCTGTTAGAATTAAGCACCAGATGCGGTATTCCGGTATGTGAAACACAGGCAGGAAAAGGAGAGATTGACTGTAACTATGATATGTATCTTGGATGTGCAGGTATCTGTGGAACATTGGCTGCAAATGTACTCGCAAGAGAAGCAGATGTAGTTATTGCAGTAGGTACAAAGTTAAATGATTTTGTAACAAACTCTAAATTTGGATTCCAGCCGGAAGCAAAAGTAGTAGGTATCAATGTAAGCCGTATGGATGCACTTAAACTGGATGCAGAATCTGTGGTTTGTGATGCAAGAGCTGGACTGGAGGCACTGACTGCAGCCCTTTCCGAATATAAGAGTCAGTGGGGAGAGCGTGTTGCAGTAGCCAGAAGAGTTTGGGATGAGGAAAGAGAACGTCTGTGTAAAATCGAATTAGAAGAAGGATTCAGCCAGACACGCGCACTGATGGAGCTGAATCAGATTCTGACAGAAGAAGAAAACATTGTTGCAGCATCCGGCAGTCTCCCATCTGACCTTGAGAGAGTATGGAATGTAAAACGGTCTGGTCAGTATCATCTGGAATATGGATTTTCATGTATGGCTTATGAGATTTCAGGAGCGCTTGGTGTTAAATTCGCAGAACCGCAGAGAGAGGTTTATTCCTTCATTGGCGACGGTGGATTCCTTATGGGACATTCTGATCTGGTGACAAGTCTTCAGGAAAGAAGAAAGATCAATGTACTTTTATTCAATAATAATGGACATCAGTGTATTCACAATTTGCAGCGCGCTCAGGGATGCGATACCTTTGGTACAGAGTTCCGATATCGTGAAAAAGCGACAGGCGAATTAACAGGAAGTTATCTGCCGATTGATTTCTGTAAGGTTGCAGAAGGATACGGAGCAAAAACCTACAGAGTACATAATCCGGAGGAGCTGAAGGCAGCGATCGAGGATGCCAGAAAACAGGAAACCTCAACTTTGATTGAGATTATGGTACTTCCGGGAACTATGACAGACGGTTATGAGAATTTCTGGAGAGTAGGTACTGCAGAGGTATCTGAAAAAAAATCAATCCAGAAGGCATATGATAAACTTCATGCAGTAGTGAAAACACTTCGTAAATATTAATTAAACCAAATAAAAATTCATATAAAAGGAGAAAAAAAATGAAAAATGTACAATTTGGATGTGCACCTATTAACTGGACAAACGATGATCTGCCATCTTTAGGAGGAGAACTGACTTATCAGCAGTGCTTGAGCGAAATGGCGCTGGCAGGTTACAAGGGAAGTGAGGGAGGATGTAAGTATCCAAAAGACTTTGACACTCTGAAAAAAGCTTTGGATTTACGTGGTCTGGTAATCTGTAATATGTGGTTTTCCAGCTTCTTCACCACATTTGAAAACGAAAAAACATACGAAGCATTTGATAAGCATATGGAATTCACCTATGCGCTTGGCGCAAGAGTAGTAGGCGTTGGCGAGTGCGGAGTTACTGTGCACGGACAGGAAGAGACACCTTTATTCCCGGAAGCTCCTGTTTTAACAGATGAGCAGATGAAAAATCTTGCAGAAGGTCTTAACGAGCTGGGACGTCGGGCAAAAGCGAAAGGAATGAAAGTTTGTTTCCATCCGCACGTAGGAACTGGTATTCAGACTCTGGCTGAGATTGACAAACTGATGGAACTTACAGATCCTGAACTGGTATATCTGCTGTTTGATACAGGACATTCAACTACCGGTGGAGAGGATGCAGTTGAAATTATCAAAAAATACATTGACCGTGTAGGACATATTCACGTAAAAGACGTAAGAAGAAATGTTTTTGAACAGGTGAAGGCAGAAAATCACAGCTTCCTGTGGGGCGTAAAAAATGGTATGTTTACAGTACCTGGCGATGGAGATTGCGTTGACTGGGATGGTGTGTTCGAGGTAATCAAGAACAGCGATTATGAAGGCTGGATCGTAGTAGAGGCAGAACAGGATCCTGCAAAAGCAGATCCCCTTGAGTATGCGCAGAAGGCTCGCAGTTTTATGAGAGAGAAATTGGGATGTTAAAAAGTAAAACGAAGGATTTATAGGAGGTAAATATTATGTTTAATGAAGAGATGCATTTGGAACAGCCGATTCGTTGGGGTATGGTAGGCGGCGGCAGAGGTAGCCAGATTGGATATATTCATCGGAATTCAGCAGTACGTGACAGACTTTTCAAATTGGTAGCGGGAGCATTTGATATCAATGAAGAGAGAGGTCGTGAATTCGGAATCAATATCGGCGTAGTGCCTGAAAGATGTTATGCAGATTATAAAACAATGTTTGCGGAAGAAGCAAAAAGAGAAGACGGCATACAGGCTGTATCTATTGCAACTCCTAACGCTACACATTATGAAATCTGTAAAGCGGCATTGGAAGCAGGACTTCATGTTGTTTGTGAAAAACCTCTTTGTTTTACCGTAGAGCAGGCTGAAGAGCTGGTGGCTCTTGCAGAGAAACAAAATCGTGTTGTAGGTGTTACATACGGATATACCGGCGCACAGATGATTCATCAGGCAAGAAACATGATTGCTAAGGGAGAGCTGGGAGAGATTCGTATTATCAATATGCAGTTTGCACACGGTTTCCATTCAAAGGATGTAGAGAAGAATGATCCCGGCACAAAGTGGAGAGTAACACCAGCTATGGCAGGTCCGACCTATGTACTTGGCGATGTAGGAACACACGCTCTCTATCTTGCAGAGTGTATGATTCCTGATTTGAAGATTGAAAAGCTGATGTGTTCACGTCAGAGTTTTGTAAAGAGCAGAGCTCCATTGGAAGATAATGCGTTCGTATTGATGAACTTCTCAAACGGCGCTGTAGGTAATCTGTGGGCAAGCTGTGTAAATGCAGGATCCATGCATCAGCAGAAAATCAGAGTCGTAGGTTCTGAAGCAAGTATTGAATGGTGGGATGAGCATCCAAACCAGTTAATCTATGCGAAACAGGGTGAGCCTGTGAGAATCCTGGATCGTGGTATGGGATATTTATATAACGAAGATTCGGCAGTAAGCTGTGACAGAATGGGCGGAGGACACGTAGAAGGTTTATTTGAAGCATGGGCAAATCTGTATTCACGTTTTGGCGTGGCTATGGATCGCGTAAACAAAGGAGAAACGGCAAAGGTTGTTACAGACGAGATTGGTTTCCCGAGCATTTATGCAGGAGCAGAGGGCGTAAGATTTATCGAAAATTGTGTTGAATCAGCAGATAACGGAAGCGTATGGGTTGATTATAAGTAATTGATAGAATTTGATTCTGGAAAGGGTCGGATCTGATGATCCGGCTCTTTTGGGATAAAAATCCGGTGAATCAAACTGAAAATCATAGGAACATTGGGAGGAAACACTATATGGAGAAAAAAACGGCGAGTACGAATATGGTTAAAGTACCGCTTAGCACAAAGATTGCTTATGGCGGCGGAGATGTGGCGTGTAATTTGAGTCTTGGTGTTGTGAGCACACTGCTTACCTTGTTCTATACGGATTATGCAGGAATTCCTGCTGCCACGGTAGGATTGGTAATGCTGATTTCCCGTATATTCGACGGCGTATCCGATGTTATTATGGGATATGTTGTATCACATACGAAGTCAAAATGGGGACAATCCAGACCTTGGATTTTGTGGTCATCCATTCCATTTTGTCTATCTATTGTTTTGCTGTTCACTGTACCGCAGACAACGGCAACCTTACAGTTTATTTATCTTTTTGTGACATATAATTTCTGTACTACCATATGTTATACAGCATTGAATCTTCCATATGGAAGTCTGTCGGCGATGTTAACCAGAGATTCTAAAGAGCGGGATATGGTATCTGTTTTTCGTATGGCAATGTCTCCGTTTGGAAGAATTCTTGTAGGCGTATTCACTATGCCGATGGTAAAGATGTTCGGAGACGACCAGAAGGCATTTGTTCTTACAGCTGCAATATGGTCAGGAATGGCGCTAATTCTTTTAATTTATTGCTTTGTAAAGTGTGAAGAAAAGGTTGTAATCGCTGCAAGAGAAAAAGAAGTTAAGGTGAAAAAGAAAGGTGCCGGGATGGCTACTTTGAAGGCTTTGGTTTCTAATCAGTACTTCTGGGCAATTACAATTCTATGGATGCTTAAAAACTTTTCAGACAGTATGATTGGAACGGTTCTTCCATTTTATAGTAAGTATATTATGGAAAACGATACATGGGTATACAGTACCTTGTACTTTTCGGAACTGTTTGCTACTGTCGTAGTGGTTATGATCTGCCCGGTGTTTATGAAGAAATATGGAAAAAGGAATTGTGTTCTTTGGGGTTCTGTGATTGCGGTAATCGGACAACTGATGTTTATGGTTAATCCCTATAACTTTGCGGTTGTGCTGACTTCCAGTATTGTAAGAGGAATCGGTGCCGGTCCTCTGAATGCTTGTATGTTTGGTATGCTTGGAGACGTTGTTGAATTCGGACAGTGGAAATCGCATCTTCGTCAGGAAAGCTATATCTTTGCAGCCGGTTCTGTAGGAAGCAAAATCGCTCCGGGACTTGCATCTGCGATGACAACAGGACTTCTGAGCGCAAGCGGATATATTAACTCTGCTGCAGGCGGCGCAGTGCAGCCTGAGAGCGCTTTAAATATGATGGTTACGTTGCTCAAATACGGTCCGTTGGCAGTATGGGTTATTGTAGTGCTTGTGGCAATTTGCTATAAACTGGACAAAAAGTATGATACGATTATGCAGGAGCTTATGGAAAGAGAATCCAGAGGGGAAATGTAGGCTCCGCAGCATTGAAGAGTTCATAAATGAAAATTCACTAAGGGTGTAAGCAAGTCTTAAATTATACAGGTATGAAAATATAGTGTAAAAATTGCAAGAAGGTATAAAATAAGGTGTGTAAGTTTAAGAAGAATAACTTCAAAACATACGCACCTTATTTTTTTTATAGTGTGCGTTAAGATGATAGGAAAGGGTGTGGATAACTTACTAAATCCAGATTAAGTAACATAACATATTCTCAAACGAATGGAAAAATTATTATAAATCAGGTTCTTTTTGTAGGTGATCAGTGTTATCTTTGAAATGTTTATCCTTAGATAGCAAGGTACTGAAATTGGCAGTATTTCTGGACAGCCAAGTGGGTTTGCTTATCCCGCATCCAAGTTTGCAGTAAACGGATTGACTGTATCATTAGCAAGTATTCGTGTTAATGCAGTTGCACCTGGGATTACAGAAACTGATATGATGAAGGCCGTGCCAAAGGAAGTTATCGAACCTATGATTGAAAGAATTCCATTGCGTCGTCTTGGGCAGCCAGAAGATATTGCCAATGCGTTTGTGTTTCTTGCTTCAGATGAAGCGAGTTATATTACAGGTGTTATACTAAGTGTAGATGGTATGGCAAGAAGTTAAGTCAATGTGGTATGGTGATGTCATCACAGAAAAGAAATAAAATTCAGATTATAATAAAGCCACAAAGAAATGATAGGGAGGATTATAAAATGACTGCAATTAATATCAATAAAAATAATTTTCAAAACGAAGTAATGAATTCTGATAAAACTGTCCTTTTGGATTTTTGGGCGCCTTGGTGTGCTCCTTGTCGTATGGTGGTTCCTATCATAGAGGAGATTGCAGGTGAACGCCCTGATATCAAAGTTGGTAAAATCAATGTGGATGAGCAGCCTGAACTGGCAAGTGAATTTAGTATTATGAGTATCCCAACTTTGGTGGTTATGAAGAATGGGAAGATCGTACAACAGGTTTCAGGTGCGAGACCTAAGAATGCAATTTTAGAAATGTTTTAAGGAGGAGGTGCACTAATGGGATTTTTTGATTTCCTTAAACAGGCGAATATTAATCAAGGGATAGAGGAATATAAAAGGACTGCTGGTGCAGTTCTGCTGGATGTACGTACTCCGCAGGAATATCAGGAAGGGCATATACCAGAAAGTAAAAATGTACCGTTACAACAACTTAACAATGTTGTTTCAGTAGTGAAGAATACAGAAATTCCACTGTTTGTATACTGTTATTCCGGAGCCCGAAGTCGTCAAGCAATAGGGTTGTTGCAACGAATGGGATATTCTAAAGTAAATAATATCGGTGGCATTGCTGATTATTCAGGAAAGGGGGAAAAAT
>ENA-ORUN01002461-ORUN01002461.1-human-gut-metagenome-genome-assembly--contig:-NODE-2461-length-14867-cov-2.503848_pt1 | contig 14867 bp, 8 predicted proteins | sample MGYA00242080_ERZ509209 | MGnify/ENA primary metagenome ERZ509209 (study PRJEB26280, sample SAMEA2338786) | human gut metagenome | biome: human gut; feature: human-associated habitat; material: faeces... | reverse complement strand
GTCGTTGCGATGTTTATATCGAATGTTTATCTTGCAATATTTGTGTTGGTGTTTGCGACCTGTATGATGTTTGTAATAAAGAAAATTGCAGGAGCGAGCGGAAGATTTTTTGTAAAACAACAGCAGTCCATCGGTAAGGTAAACGGTTATATCGAAGAAATGATTAACGGTCAGAAGGTCGTTAAGGTGTTCTGTCACGAAGAACATTCAAAAGAAGATTTTGATAAGATTAACGAAGAGCTTTGTGAAAACGCAACAGAGGCTAATAAATACGCAAATATCCTAATGCCGATTATGGCTAATTTGGGTAACCTGCAGTATGTGCTTATAGCTATTATCGGCGGTGCACTTGCACTAAACGGAGTTGCGGGACTTACACTTGGTGTTATAGCGTCATTTCTGCAACTTTCAAAATCATTCACAATGCCGATAAACCAAATATCACAACAGCTTAACTCAATCGTTATGGCACTTGCCGGAGCGGAGAGAATATTCAATCTTATGGACGAAGAAGTTGAACAGGACAACGGCGATGTTACACTTGTCAATGTTAAGTACGACAGAAACGACAATATTGTTGAAACTGAAGAAAAGACATATATGTGGGCTTGGAAAGAAGTTCAAAAGGACGGCAGTGTTAAGTACACACGTCTTACGGGTGAAGTTAAATTCTTTGATGTTGATTTCGGATATAATCCGGAAAAAATCGTACTTCACGATATAACTTTGTATGCCGACCACGGCGAAAAGGTTGCGTTTGTCGGTGCGACAGGTGCGGGTAAAACTACAATTACCAACCTTATAAATCGTTTCTATGATATTGCCGACGGTACGATAACTTATGACGGAATTAATATTAACCGTATCAAAAAGAAAGATTTAAGACGTTCGCTTGGTATCGTTTTGCAGGATACAAACTTGTTTACGGGTACAATTAAGGAAAATATCCGATACGGTAATCTTGACGCAACGGACGAAGAAGTTTATGCGGCGGCAAGACTTGCAAATGCGGATGAGTTTATAAATATGTTGCCTGACGGATATGACACAGTTATTTCGGGTGACGGCGGCAGCTTGTCGCAAGGTCAAAGACAACTTTTGTCAATCGCAAGAGCGGCAGTTGCAGACCCGCCTGTAATGATACTTGACGAGGCAACTTCAAGTATTGATACAAGAACAGAGGCGATAGTTCAAAGAGGTATGGATGCACTTATGACGGGACGTACAGTATTTGTTATCGCACACAGACTTTCAACGGTAAGAAATTCAGATGTGATTATGGTGCTTGAACTCGGAAGAATTATCGAACGCGGTAATCACGAACAGCTTATAGCGCAAAAAGGTAAGTATTATCAACTTTACACAGGTGCATTTGAACTTGAATAAAAAGGACTGTCGATAAATTGTCCGTAACGTGCAAAATGTTATTTTTATGTTTATGAGTTGATTAAAAAATAAAACAAATACTAGTCAAGCCTATCTTTGATATACGGCTTGACTATGCACTTTTTGTGAAAATAAACTCTAACGTACCAATGTACGCCGACGAGTTCATTTTCGCAAAATCCGAACTGATTTCTCAACAGTCCTTGATTAAAATACCCATTTGTTTAACACAAATGGGTATTTTAATATGAAAGTATAATATGTTTTGTTGCTTTTTTCTACAATGTACTTGACGATAGAGGCGAATTTTGTTAAAATTATAATAATGGTTAAATAACGAGGAGGATTACATGATGAAAAAGTTAATGCTTGGAAATGAAGCGGTTGCACGCGGTGCTTATGAGGCCGGTGTAAGCGTTGTTTCCTCATATCCCGGCACACCGAGTACCGAGATTACAGAAAATATAGTTAAATATGACGATATATACGTTGAATGGGCGCCGAATGAAAAGGTTGCGGCAGAAGTTGCAATCGGTGCGTCAATCGCCGGTGCAAGAAGTATGTCTTGTATGAAACACGTCGGACTTAACGTAATGGCTGACCCTGTTTTCACTGCAAGCTATACAGGAGTAAACGGCGGTCTTGTATTGTGCGTTGCCGATGACCAAGGTATGCACTCATCACAGAATGAACAGGATTCACGTCACTATGCAAAGGCGTCTAAAATACTTATGTTAGAGCCGTCTGACAGCGGAGAATGTAAGGAGTTCACAAAGACTGCATATGAACTTTCCGAAAAATACGATACACCTGTATTTTTAAGACTTTCAACAAGAGTTTCTCACTCACAGAGTCTTGTTGAGGAAGAAGAAAAGCAGGAAGTTGCATTAAAGGATTACGAGAAAAATCCGCAGAAGTATGTAATGATGCCGGGTAATGCGATAAAGCGTCACGTTGTCGTTGAGGACAGAATAAACGCACTAAAGGAAATGGCTGAAACATCACCTCTTAACAGAGTTGAAGAAAACGGCTCAAAAATCGGTATTATCGCAGGCGGTATCGCATATATGTATGCAAAAGAAGCACTTGGCGATAAGGCTGATTATTTGAAAATCGGTATAGTTTATCCGTTACCTGAAAAGAAGATAAAAGAATTTGCGTCAAAGTATGATAAAGTTTTCGTTATCGAAGAACTTGACCCTGTTATCGAAGATTTCTGTAAGAGTGTCGGAGTTGATGTAATAGGCAAGGACGTATTTACACTTCAAGGCGAATATACACCGTCAATGATAAAGAAAGCCGTTTTGGATATAGACGCACCTGAATTTGACGTTATAGACGAGCCTACGCCTGTTCGTCCTCCTGTAATGTGTGCAGGCTGTCCGCACAGAGGTACATTCTATGTACTAAAGAAACTCGGTCTTGTTGTTTCGGGCGATATAGGCTGTTATACACTTGGTGCAACACCTCCTTTGCAAAGCGTTGATACAACAATTTGTATGGGTGCTTCAATCAGTGCCGCACACGGTATGGCAAAAGCAAGAGGTGCCGAATTTAATAAGAAACTTGTATCAGTAATAGGCGATTCAACATTTATGCACTCGGGTATTACCGGTCTTGTTGATATTGTATACAACAAGGGTAACAATACTGTTATTATTCTTGACAACTCAATCACAGGTATGACAGGTCACCAGGATAACCCTACAACAGGTTATACAATCCGTAAGGAAGAAACAAAGCAAGTTAATTTGATAACACTTTGCAAGTCAATCGGTATTGAACACGTTGTTGTTGCAGATCCGTTTGACGTAAAGAATTTTGAAAAGGTCGTAAAAGAAGAAGTTGAAAGAGAAGAACCTTCGGTTATTATCGCACAAAGACCTTGCGCACTTCTTCCGAATATGCGTAAAAAGTATTCGGGTCACTGTCACATCACAGACAAGTGTAAGAAGTGTAAGATGTGTATGAAACTCGGCTGTCCTGCAATTTCATTAGACGACGATACTGTTAAGATTGACACAACACAGTGTAACGGCTGCGGACTATGTACAAATGTCTGTCCGTTTGGTGCGATTGAAAAGGAGGAAAAGTAGAATGAACATAATGATAGTCGGTGTCGGCGGACAAGGTACACTTCTTGCAAGCCGTATACTTGGTAAGGTTGCAATTAAAGAGGGATATGACGTTAAAGTCAGCGAGGTTCATGGTATGAGCCAACGCGGCGGCAGTGTTGTTACATATGTAAAGTACGGTGATAAGGTTTATTCACCTATTATAGACCGCGGTGAGGCGGATTTGATTTTGGCATTTGAAATGCTTGAGGCTATGCGTGCTTTGCCTTATTTGAAAAAAGGCGGTAAGATGATTGCCAATACTCAAAAAATGAATCCTATGCCTGTAATCACAGGCGCTATGGAATATCCGGAAAATATTGAGGAAAAACTTAGCGCAAAGATTAATTTGCAGGCTGTTGACGCACTTTCTCTTGCGGAAAAGGCAGGTACAATTAAGGCTGTAAACGTAGTTTTAATCGGACTTTTGGCAAAGAGTATGGACGTAGATAAAAATGTTTGGATTGACGTTATAAAGGAAACTGTTCCGGAAAAATTCCTTGATGTCAATATTAAAGCGTTTGAACTTGGATATGAACTTTAAGGAGTAAAAAGTGCAAGTATTGATTAAAACTCTACATGATTTATTCACTACCTATATAGGTTGGACAGTCGCAATCATTGTTGTTTGGGCTGTTATAGCGGCAGTGCTTATAAGAAACAAAAAGAAAAAGTAAAGGAGATGTACCCAATGGGAATGTATCAGCCGGAAATTGAAACAATGGACAGAAACGAGCTTGAAAAACTTCAGCTTGAAAGACTTCAAAAACAAGTAAAGAATGTTTATGAAAATGTTCCGATGTACAGAGAAAGAATGGATAAAAAGGGTGTAAAGCCTGAGGATATAAAAGAACTTAAAGATCTTGCAAAGTTGCCTTTTACAACAAAGCAGGATTTAAGAGATTATTATCCGTTTGACCTTTTTGCGGCAGACAAAAAGGATATTGTAAGAATACACGCATCGTCGGGTACAACAGGCAGACAGATTGTAGCCGGTTATACAAGAAACGACCTTGATATGTGGGCAGACTGCATGGCAAGACAGATTGCGGCGGCAGGCGGCGATGAAAATTCGGTTGTCCAGGTGTCATACGGTTACGGCTTGTTCACAGGCGGTTTGGGTGCACACGGCGGTTCTGAAAGAATCGGTGCTATGACAATCCCTACATCATCGGGTAACACCGAAAGACAAATCAGACTTATGATTGAACTCGGTGCAACTCACCTTTGCTGTACTCCGTCATACGCAATGTATCTTGGCGAAACAATAAACGAAATGGGCGTTAAAGACCAACTTAGTCTAAAAGCAGGTATATTCGGTGCAGAGCCTTGGACGGAAGATATGCGTCATCAGATTGAGCAGTCGCTTGGTATAAAGGCATATGACGTATACGGACTTACCGAAATCACAGGTCCAGGTGTATCTTATGAATGTTCTGCTCAAAATGGTATGCACGTTTGTGAAGATATGTTTATTCCTGAAATTATCGACCCTGATACGGAAGAAGTACTTCCTCCCGGCTCATTCGGTGAACTTGTTTTCACAACGATTACAAAAGAGGGTATGCCTATGATGCGTTACAGAACGCGTGACTTATGCGTACTTGATTATGAAAAATGCGAATGTGGAAGAACACTTGTAAGAATGAAGAAACCTGCAGGAAGAACCGACGATATGCTTATTATAAGAGGCGTAAACGTATTCCCGTCACAGATTGAAGAAGTACTTTTGAAAATCGGCGGCGATATTACTCCTAACTATCAGATTATTGTCGGCAGAGAAAATAACACAGATACTCTTGAAGTACAAGTTGAAATGTCGGAGGGCTTGCTTTCTGATGATGTTAAGTCTGTTGCGGCGATTGAAAAGAATATCGTTGTAAAATTACGCAGTACGTTGGGACTTGGCGCAAAGGTAACGCTTGTTGAGCCGAAAACCATCACAAGAAGTGAGGGTAAGGCAAAGAGAGTTATAGATAACCGTAAACTTCACGATTAATAGGGAGGTAAAAGCTATGAAACTGATTAAACAAATATCTGTTTTTGTGGAAAATAAATCGGGCAGACTTTCGGATATACTTAATGTAATAGGAAAGAACGGTATCGACATCAGTGCATTGTCGATTGCGGATACTACTGATTTCGGTATTGTGAGAATGATTGTAAACGACCCGGATAAAGCGGCTGAAATTCTAAAGAGCAATAATCTTGTCGTAAAGGTTACGGACGTTATTGCACTTGCGGTTGCTGATAAACCGGGCGGACTTGCGGGTGAAATTGAAAAACTTAAAAATGCAGGTATTTCTATTGAATATATGTACGCATTTATCGGTAAAAGCGACAAGGGCGCACTTGTAATTGTTCGTGTTGAAAATCCCGAAAAGGCACTTGAAGTGCTTAAAGACGAAAATGTAACGGTTGTTTCACCTGAAGAAGTTTACAGAATGTAAAACAACTTTTGCAAAATAACGATATTTTAAGAGCAGTAATCTATGGTTACTGCTCTTTTTGCATGTAAAAATGCACAAAAAATCAATATTAAAATATACAAGCTATACAGTTATCACAAAGAAAAGCAATTTTTGCAATATTTAAAACAAGATATGCAATTCTCTAATGCGTTAAATTTGATATAATTAAATCAATCATTAAAGCATATAAAAGAGGAGGAAATGAGAGATGAAGAAAAAAATAAGTATTTTTTGTTCACTGCTGTTGGCATTACAGATGATGTTGTCATTAGCGGTAGTTCCGGTTTTTGCAGACGAAGAACTGACTTCTGCTGTATACGAAGAACCGGAAAGTCCGGCGGTTACATATAATATGAACGTCGACTGGAAGTTCAAAAAAGCGGCAGACGGAAGTGAATATCCGCTTGCTAAGGCATCGGCAAGCGTCGCAAAAGACGGAAAGAACTTTTACGATGCAGATTATGATGACAGCGATTGGGATACGGTCAGTGTACCGCATCCGATAAATGCGGAAGATTCATTTGACGGTGCTTGTTACGATGCCGGTGAGGCAGGACTTTACAGAGGTTTTATGTTTTACAGAAAGCATATAACAATCCCTGAATCAGATGCGGGAAAGAAACTTTTCCTTGAATTTGAGGCGGTAAGAAACTCTGTTTACCTATATGTAAACGGCGAAATGGTCGGTTACTATGAGGCAGGTATCGCGGCAACAGGCTTTGATATTACAGACTATGTTAAACCGGGTCAAGACAATCTTATAGCAGTTGCGACAGATAACGCGGCTGACAGAGGTCAGTCTGACACAACAAAGGTAACAAAAGAAACAAAACCGGGCAGTACACCGGGTGCGGCAGACGGTAACGGTTATCAATGGAACACAAAGGACTTCAACGAAGTTCAAGGCGGTATCACAGGTGACGTAATCCTTTACGCAAAGGGTAAGACTTATCAGACTTTGCCGCTATACAATAACCTTAAAACAAAAGGTAACTATATTTATGCGACAGACTTTGATATAAGAGGAAAGTCGGCAACAATCACAGTTGAGGGCGAAGTAAGAAACGAAGCAGCAGATAAGGACGTTACTTTGGAAGTAAATGTCGTTGAAATGGTTGATCCTAACAAGGACTCAACAGACGCTGACGCAGACCATACAAAGCAACCTTATTTGAGATATTCATTTGAAAGCGACGCAACATCAGTTAAGACAGCAAAAGATACAGGTGCAGATTCTCACTTTATGACAACAGTACCTGACGACGCTTATGACGATAACCCTGCGGCAACAAGCACAGAAACTGTTGACGTAACAAAAATTGTTGCAAGTGCAAAATGTGAAGATATGAAGTTCTGGAGCCCTGATTCTCCGAACTTGTATGACGTATATACAGTCCTAAAGGACAGCGAAGGAAACGTACTTGACGTTCAAAAGACAACGACAGGTTTCCGTAAGGTTGAATATGATATAAACGACGGCGGTCTGAAAATTAACGACCAGCCTGTATGGCTAACAGGTTACGCACAGCGTTCAACAAATGAGTGGGCTGTAATCGGTGTGGCAAACGATTGGTTGCAAGACCTTGATATGCAATGGATAAAGGAATCAAATTCAAACTTTATCCGTTGGATGCACGTTGCACCGAAGCCGTCACAAATTCGTTCGGGTGATAAGTACGGTGTAGTATCGGCGTGTCCGGCAGGTGATAAAGAGGCTGACGTTGACGGAAGATCATGGGATCAGCGTGTTGAGGCAATGCGTGACGCAATGATTTATTTCAGAAACTCGCCATCGGTAATTTTCTGGGAAACAGGTAACAACGCAGTTACAGCGGCACACCAACAGGAAATGACAGACCTAAAGAATAATCTTGACCCTAACGGTGAAAGATTCTGCGGTTGCCGTACAATTTCATCAACAGACCAAATTCAAGCGGCTGATTATGTCGGCACAATGCTTAACAGACACGCAAGCAATGCAAAGGCATCTATGGCGGCTATAAAGAAGTATGTTCCTATTATGGAAACAGAATATGCCCGTGAAGAGGCTCCGAGACGTGTATGGGATGACTTCTCACCACCTGACTATGATTACAGAAACAAGTGGCTTGGTTCAGGTGCGTCAAAGACGGACGGTTACGATATACACGATCTTACATCGGAAGATTTTTCATTGGTAGACGCAAGAGCGTATAATGAATTTTATTCAGACCGTGTAGGCGGTTTATCAGGTAATGATTATTATTCGGCTGCGGCTATGATGGTATGGTCAGACTCAAATATGCATAACAGAAACACAGGTAGTGAAAACTGCCGTACATCAGGTAAGGTTGACCCTGTAAGAATAAAGAAAGACGTATTCTATACAATGCAGACAATTCAGTCAACAACACCTAAATTGCATATCGTAGGTCACTGGAATTATCCGCAGCTTAGCGACGATACATACAACTATCCGCTAAAGTCGTACAACGGTACATATTGGGAAGAAACAGGCGAATACGGCAAACGTGATCCTAAGAACAAGACAGTTTACGTTATCGGTTCGGCAGGTCTTTCAAAGGTTGAACTTTACGTTAATGATAAGCTAAAGGGTACATCAACAAAGCCTGACAGCACATTTATATATTCATTCTCAGGTATTGATGTAACAGAATCGGGTACAGTTAAGGCTGTTGCATATGACGCAAGAGATGAAGTTGTTGCAGAAGACTATATCTCAACAACAGGCGAGGCAACAACATTGAAGATTACTCCTGTTGCAGGTCCTGACGGACTTATCGCAGACGGCAGTGATATTGCATACTTTGACGTTGCAGTAGTAGATAAAGACGGAAACACTTGTCCGCTTGCATATGACAAGATTAATCTTTCATTAAACGGTGAAGGTGTTCTTCTTGGCGGTTACAACAGCGGTTTGGGTGACAAGATTACAACAAACAACACTGATACTGCTATGCAGAATGTGGTACAAACAGAATATTTGTTCGTTCAACAAGAAATGCAGGTGCAATTACTCTGTCAGCATCTCTTGAAGGTCAAGCGCCTGTAACGGCTACAATCAATTCAACAGACGACCTTAATATGACAGGCGGTTTGACAACAAAATGCAACGTACATTTGCACAAGGCGACGTTGCACAGGTAATTCAACAAACAGTTCCGTCACTAAAGACGCTTGGCAGCAGTGCAACTGCTGATTTCTCAGATAACGGCAATACATACACAATCGACCCTGACGAAGATGTTGATAAGTATGAAATGAAGCTTAACGGCACAACAATACCAGGATATACAAAATCACCTTACAGACCTGATACAACAACAGGCGTATTGTGTGACGCAATCAAGACTTTGGAGGCTTTAAAGAAAGTCAATCCGAATATTGAATACACAATTCAAACAGAGGGTGACGTTCCGTCATACACAGACGGTAGCTTGCCGATTGTTTCAATCACAGGCGGTTTGAAAGACGGTTACACACAAATTGATATTCAAAACGGTTCAACAACTTTGTTTGTAAACAAGGGTGCTGACAAGAACCTGTTAAATGCTCAGATTGAGTATAAAGACGGTGAACTTGTATCGGATATAGGTGCTGTACTTGGCTACCTTGACGGTGTAAGTTACAATATGAACGAAAATACAAAGACTGCTAACGTAATATACAACGCAGAAAATGCTCCAAATGCAGTTCTTGAATATGCTAACGGTACAGCAAGAGTTACGGCTGTAGACGCTATTGAAAATGCAAACCTGATATTCGCAAGCTATAACGCAGATAAGACTCTAAAGAGCATTGATACAAAGAAAGTTACACTTGATAAGAGCGGTGCATATAATGATTATCCTGTATCATCAAGCTTTGTAACAACAGACAATATGAAGATTATGCTATGGAAAAGCGATATGGCTACACCGATTTGCAAACCGGTTGTAATCGGCGAAAGCGAAAAAGCAGACACAACAGCATTGTTCAGCAAAGAAGATGACGGCGATAATGCACTTTTGAGTCTGTCAAGTGTTAAGAATTCAATCGTGGACGGTATTGTGGGATTGTTTGCGGACGATTCAACAGTAGGTACACCTCAAAATCTTGATACTTTGGCAGCGTCAATGAACGGTGAATCAAGTACACTTACATCAATCACGGGTGATAAAGTTGTAGCCGCAACAATCGAAAACGGTGCTCCTGACGGAACAAAGTATATTAAGACAGGTTCATACGGCAATAATAAGTACGGTGAATATTGTCTTGAAAGTGAATGTGCATATCCGGCCAATACAAAGGCTGACGTAATGCTTTCACTTGACGTAAGATTTGACGCAGACGGTGCAGGATTTACACCGGAAGATAAAGGTGATAAGAAGGTTGCAGGTGCGGTTGTATTCAGAAACGGTACAATTCAAATGCAAAGAGGAGGCAAGGATTATACAGATACAAAGATTGGTGCAGATACAAATACATGGTATCATATCGCACTTGTAGGACGTTACAGTGCGGCTGACGCAAATGTTGATATGTATGTATGGAAGTACAATTCAGACGGCACAAAGACATTTGTACAAAAGGTTACGGGTATGCCTCTCAGAAATATGGCAGCATCTAACGGAAACGGTGTGTCACATCTAAATATACTTGCAAATACAAGTGTTGATAATATAGCACTGTATAATCTTGGTGCAGATACAATTTCACTTGACAGCTCAAGCGATACAATCAAAGCCGGTGCAACAATGTTGTTCACTTACGGTGCAACAAGACTTGACCAATACATCACAGCGCCTGCTGTAACATGGTCAGTATATAACGAGGCAAATGACGCAGTTCTGAATGACGAAAACATAACAATTTCAGAAAGCGGATTGCTTACAATCGGTGCAAATGCGTCAAAGCAAAAGATTACAGTTCGTGCAACAGCGACAAACGGCGTATATGCGTCAAAGACTATTGATGTAGACGCGGTTGACACATCAACAGATACATACGATACACTTACTCTGTCAGCTGATAAAGCAACAGTAAGAGTCGGTGAAAATACACAGATTACAGCAGTTGCATCACTTGACGGTGCTACAGTAACACCAGGTGGCGGTGACTTGAAGTACATTATTTGCAACGAGGCAAATCTAAGAGCATTAAACAACAAAAATATCACAATCACAAATGACGGCGTACTAAGCGTTACAGAAGACGCAGTACCTCAAACAATCACAGTAAGAGGTACAAATAAGTCGGGCAGTGTTCAAGGTACTGTTAAAGTACAGATACTTCCTGCAAATATGAACACAGGTAATGAAGATAAGTACACAGATACATACGTTTCATCAAATGCTTGTGAAGAATACGTTTCAGGTGCAACTCTTGAAGAAGGTTCATGGGACGGTTCGGCTTATTACAATGTAACAGCCGCTTATGATTTTGTAGGATTCCCTGCAAATACATCAGCAGACGTTATTTACTCGGCTGATATGAAGTTCGCAAAGGACGGTGCCGGCTGGACAGTATTCAGTAACGATAAGGGTAAGCTTGGCTTACAGCTTTCAAGCTCCGGCACAACATTGAATGCACTTGGTGCAAGTAACAAGACAGTCGGATCAATGACTGTTGATAAGGATTCTTGGTATAACGTACAGGTTATGTGTTCAACGGGTAACGCAAATGCTTATGCAGTAATGACAGTTTATAAGTATGACGAAAACGGTAAGAGAATAAATCCTCAAACAGGTGCGGAAGGCACACCGTACATCTTGACTTGTGCACTTCGTAATCTTGCAGAAAGCCCTGCAAATCATATCAACATAAGTGCAGGTACTTGCGTAGATAACGTAATGAGCTTTAACATAGCTCCTGATAAGCTGACATTGTCAGTTGACGCACAGACAGTTCTTGCAGGCGGCAGCGCACAGGCATCAACAAAGGCGTCAAGAAAGGGTATTGAATTCCCTTATCTAAATTCAAACTTGATTAAGTATGATATTTATGATGCAGAAAACAAATATCCTTTGGGCAGTGACAAGATTACTATTGATGCGTCAGGTAAGATTAACATTGACGCAATGGCAGACGCTCAAGATGTATATGTAAGAGTATCATCAACAAGCGGCGGTATGAATGACAGCAAGAAACTTACAATTAAGTCGTCGGATATATTTGAAATCAATAAGTTTGGTTTTGAAGATGAGGATAAGACTAAGTTTAAGAGAATTGATGTTACAAAGAACTTTAACTACAGTGATGAAGTTACATTCGTTGCGGCAACATATAATAATCTCGGCGCACTTACATCAATCGCATTAAAGAAAGCATACGGCGATCAACTTACAATCGGTGCAAATAAGGTAACAATGTCTTTGGATTTACCGGATACATTTGATAAGGTAAATGATAAGTTCAACGCATTTGTTCTTACAAAGTTGTCATCAGATGGAGAAACAGCAGTTGATGAAAATATGACAGCGGCTAAGAACGGCACATCGGTAAATGTTGCAAACATTCCTGCATTCGATACAGGTGCAAAAGTTGTTGTTCTGGCACTGAAGAAAGACGCTGACGAAACAGATGTAAAGAGTGAAGATATTCTATACTTTACACAGATTACAGCGGCAGATATTGCCGATAACGCATTGACAATTCCGGCTTATGAGGCAGGAATGCAGATTAAGCTGTCGGGTAACATAAACGGTGTTCACACAGTTGTAAAAACTGTTGCAGAATAATACAACACGACACGAAAAGAGGTACTCCTACGGAGTGCCTTTTTTCTTGATTTATTTAAAAAATTGAGGTATAATAATAATCATAAATTTTAAGGAGAAAATGTATGGCATTATATACTATTGCGGATTTACACCTTCCGCTCGGAATAGACAAGCCGATGGATATATTCGGTAAGGCTTGGGAAAATTACGTTGAACGTCTGGCGGATAATTGGCAGTCGGTCGTAAAGGAAAACGACGTTGTTGTTTTGCCGGGTGATTTTTCGTGGGCAACGTATCTTGAACAGAGTGTTAAAGATTTTGAATATTTGCATAAATTGAACGGTAAAAAGATTTTGCTTAAAGGAAATCACGATTATTGGTGGACGACAATGAATAAATTGCGTGAGTTTACCGCAGAGTGTGGTTTTGACGATATAGAATTTTTACAGAATAATTCGTTTATGTATGAGGACGTTGCAATTTGCGGTACTCGCGGTTGGATAAATCCGGGTTGGGATAATTTCGGCAGTGAGGACAGAAAAATATTCGATAGGGAAGTTTTAAGACTTGAATTGTCATTAAACAGTGTAAAGGAATGTAATGAAATATATGTGTTCACGCACTATCCGCCAATGCCTGTTTCGCTTAAGGAAAATGAATTTGTACAAATGATGAAAAAGTACCCTGTAACAAAGTGTATCTACGGTCATCTTCACGCGGCGGCTCACAGAAACGCTGTTGAGGGGACAATAAACGGAATTGAATATAAACTTGTTTCGGGAGATTACTTGGGATTTGATCCGATAAAATTACATGATTAGGAGAAATGAATATGAAGTTAATGTTTGCGTCAGATATACACGGTTCGTACTACTATGCCCAAAAAACAGTTGAGGCATACAGAGAGGAAAAAGCAGAAAAGTTGATTTTGCTCGGCGATATACTCTATCACGGACCGAGAAACGATTTGCCGAAAGATTACGCACCGAAAAAGGTTATTGAACTTTTAAACGGCATTAAAAACGAGATACTTTGTGTAAGAGGTAACTGTGATACGGAAGTAGACCAAATGGTGCTTGAATTTCCCGTCCTTGCCGATTATGCGGTTATATTCGTTGACGGAAAGACCTTGTATTTGACTCACGGACACAAATACAATCCGAATAATTTGCCTCCGATAAAAAAAGGCGATTACCTTGTGAACGGTCATACACATATCTTGGCAAATGAGGATATGGGCGATTTTACATACTTAAATCCCGGTTCTGTTTCAATCCCGAAAGGCGGTAATCCGCATACATATATGATATGCGAAAACGGTGAATTTAAAATTAAAGAATTGAAGTAGGAGAACAGAGAGAGTTGCGTGGTAGATTATCGGTCACCTATAAACCGCATTCACTTTGTATGGGACAGTGCATTGAGTTCCAAAAAACGGGGCAAATATTGTTTGTAGGGGCGATCATCGGTCACCCGAAAATCGCATACACTTCGTAGGGAACGGCACCCCTCAGACGGCTCCGCCGTCAGCTCCCCTCAAGGGGAGCCGATTGTAAGTGTGGCTGATACAAAAAATATGCAATTCGTAGAGGCGATCATCGGTCGCCCGAAAACCGCATTCACTTCATAAGGAACGGCACCACAACGTCCTTTTTGCCGCCGCTCCGTCACTTCGTGCCACCTCTCCTCAAGGAGAGGCTTTTAAGGCACCCCTTGAGGGGAGCTGTCGTGAAACGACTGAGGAGTGGCGAACAACAATTTAACATCAAAAAAGCCGTCATTCATTGACGGCTTTCTTTGAATTTTTCTTTTGTTTCTTCTTATTCTTTTTACACTTCAAATGAGTATCCGGAGTAAGGTGACCGATTTCCATTTCAAAACATTCTTCAACCTCATCAAGGTTCAAAAGACTGTAATCTTCAAGTATTCTAACCATAACCGCGGCACAGGCATATGCGTCATCATAAGCACGGTGATGATGAAAATGAATACCGAGTGCGTCACAAAGATTATTTAATTTATGACTCGGAAGTTCGGGATATGCTTTTTGCGACAATTTCACCGTACACAAATAATCAAAAGTCGGGAACGGTATATTAAAATGCTCCAAAGTCGCACAAAGTGCACCGACATCAAAACCTGCATTATGTGCAATAACTGTTTTGTGGTCAAGGTATGGCTTTAACTTATCCCAA
>ENA-ORUN01002447-ORUN01002447.1-human-gut-metagenome-genome-assembly--contig:-NODE-2447-length-14942-cov-2.970646_pt1 | contig 14942 bp, 12 predicted proteins | sample MGYA00242080_ERZ509209 | MGnify/ENA primary metagenome ERZ509209 (study PRJEB26280, sample SAMEA2338786) | human gut metagenome | biome: human gut; feature: human-associated habitat; material: faeces... | reverse complement strand
GGGGCTGAACAACGCGGGCGCGAGCGGCGAGCCGCTCATCATCATCCTGAACGACAACGGGATGTCGATTGACGGCAACGTCGGCGCGGTGAGCGAGCATTTGGGCCTGCTGCGCTCGAAGCCCGGTTATTACGAATTCAAAAAGGCCTACCGTGATGTACTCGACCGCAACGCGGTCGGCCGCGCGGTGTACGATTTTAACCACCACCTGAAGACGAATCTTAAAAAGGCGCTGCTGCCGAATTCGACGATGTTCGAGGATATGGGCTTTACCTATCTCGGCCCTGTGAACGGGCACGACGTGGGACAGCTCACCAATACGCTCAAATGGGCGAAGGAGCTGAACTGCCCGGTGCTCGTGCACGTGCATACGAAAAAGGGCAAGGGCTATCCGCCCGCCGAGCGGGAGCCGGAGCGCTACCACGGCGTTGGCAGCTTTGACCCGAAGATGGGCGCGCCGCGCGAGAGAAAGATAGATTTTTCCGCCGTGTTTGGGGACGAGCTTTGCAGGCTTGCGAAAAACGACGAAACGATTTGCGCCATCACCGCTGCGATGCGCGACGGCACCGGCCTGCACGACTTTTCCGAGCAGTACCCCACGCGCTTTTTTGATGTCGGCATCGCCGAGGGACACGCCGTCGCGATGGCGGCAGGCATGGCCAAGCAGGGGCTCACGCCGGTCGTGGCGATCTATTCGAGCTTTTTGCAGCGCGCCTATGACCAGCTTATCCACGACACGGCGCTGCTGGACCTGCACGTTGTCTTCGCGGTCGACCGTGCCGGTATGGTCGGCGCGGACGGAGAGACGCACCACGGCATCTTCGACGCGACGTTCCTTTCGGAGATCCCGAATATGACGGTGCTCTGCCCGTCGAACTTTGCAGAGCTGTGCACGATGCTCGCGCGCGCGGTGAACGAGATCAGAGGTCCTGTTGCCATCCGCTATCCGCGCGGCGGCGAGGGGGCCTATCAGGAAGACAGCGGGCGGCAGAATCTCGTCGTGCTGCGCGAGGGGAGCGATATCACCCTCTGTGCCTACGGCATGATGATCAACAATGTGCTGGAGGCGGCGGAGCTGCTGCAAGAGCGGGGGATATCGGCACGCGTTGTGAAGATCAACGCCATTTCGCCGCTCTATGACCGCGATATGCGCGAGATTGTCGGCAGGACGAGGGCATTGCTCATGGCAGAGGAATGCGCGGGCGTTGGCTGCATGGGCCAGCGCATGGCGGCCATCCTCGATTGGAACCGTATCGCTCCGGAACGGCTGGAGCTTTGCAATTTAGGCAAGGCATTCCCTGCGCAGGGAACGCTCGGGGAGCTGCAAAGAGAGTTTGGACTGGATGCGGAGTCGCTTGCGAATAAAGCTGCGGAGGTGCTGCGATGAGCAATAAGACAAGATTGGATGTGCTGCTCGTGGAGCGCGGCTTGGAGCAGACCCGCCAGCGCGCGCAGGCGATGATCATGAGCGGGCTCGTCTTTGTGGACGGGCAGCGCGTGGATAAGGCGGGCACCGCCGTTCCCAACGACGCACAGATCGAGGTGCGCGGCAATACGCTCCGGTATGTGAGCCGCGGGGGACTCAAGCTCGAAAAGGCGATGACGACCTTTGGCTTAGAACTTGACGGCTGCGTCTGCGCCGATATCGGCGCCTCGACCGGCGGCTTTACCGATTGTATGCTGCAAAACGGCGCGAAAAAGGTCTACGCTGTCGATGTTGGTTACGGTCAGCTCGACTGGAAGCTGCGCTCCGACGAGCGTGTCGCGTGCATGGAGCGCACGAATGCACGGTATCTCGACCATGAGCAGATCCCCGATGAGCTGGATTTTGCCAGCATCGACGTGTCGTTCATCTCCTTGAAGCTCATTTTGCCCGCGGTGCATCGTGTGCTGAAGGCGGGCGGACACGTCGCGTGCCTCATCAAGCCTCAGTTTGAGGCGGGGCGCGAAAAGGTTGGTAAAAAGGGCGTCGTCCGTGACCCGGCAGTGCACCTTGAGGTGCTGGAAAATTTCCTGCATCATGCAAAGGGTTCCGGCTTTACAGTACTTGATATCACATTCTCTCCTATCCGCGGACCGGAGGGGAACATCGAATATCTCGGGTATCTCGAAAGCGGCGAGTGGGTGGAGAAGATCTTCGACCTTCGCGCCCTTGTCGAGCAGTCGCACGCGGCGCTTGATCACGGGAAGGAGGGGACCGGATGCTGAAAAAGGTCATCTTATGTCCGAATCCCTACCGCGACGCGCAGCTGCGCGTCGCGAAAGAGGCCAAGCGCGTGCTGGATGAGGTGGGCTGCCCGAATGTGGTGTGCCTGCCGTTTCGCAATCAGGAAAAGCCGGAGGGCTATGGTCTCAGCATCGAGCCGCTGCAGCAGGAGCTCCGCGGCGCGGATATGATCATCGCTTTCGGCGGCGACGGGACGATCCTTCATCTATCCAAAACGGCGGCGCACAGGGATGTGCCGGTGCTGGGCGTGAACCTTGGCAGTCTCGGCTTTATGGCCGAGCTCGAGAGCAAGGACCTCTCGCGCCTGCGGGATATGTGCGCGGGCAAGTATGCCATTGAGAGCCACATGATGCTCGACGTAAGCGTGTTGCGCGAGGGGCGCGTCATTTACTCGAATCTTGCGCTCAACGAAGCGCTTATCGCGCGCGGCAATATCTCGCGCGTGATCCGGCTTCAGATCTTCACCGAACAGGGCAAGCTCGTGGACGTGGCGGGCGACGGCGTGATCGTTGCGAGCCCGACGGGGTCGACGGCCTATTCGCTCTCGGCGGGCGGACCGGTCGTGGAGCCGACGGCGCGGAACTTTATCGTTTCCCCCATCTGTGCGCACAGCATTCACGCCAACGCCTACGTGCTCTCGCCCGAGCGGGTCATCACCGTGCAGACGGAGAAAAACAGCTACAAGCCTGTGCTTTTAAGTGTGGATGGCGGCCGCGCCTTTTCCCTGCGCAGCGGAGACTGCGTGGAGGTGCGCCGTTCCAAGTATGATACCAAACTGGTCCGGTTGACCAAGCGAAGCTTTTGCGAAATTCTACAAAAGAAAATGTTGATGGGAGGACTCAGCAATGAAGAATGAAAGACAGGAGAAAATTCTCGCGATCATCGCTGCCTCGGCGATTGAGACCCAGGAGCAGTTGATCGACAGCCTGCGCAAGGAGGGAATTTCCTGTACACAGGCGACCATCTCCCGCGATATTAAGCAGCTCCATCTGATCAAGGAGCCGACCGGCAACGGCACCTACCGTTATGCGGTCTCCGCACAGAAGGTGCGGCTGAACCTTGCCGACCGTTTGCAGACCATCCTGCGCGAGAGCATTATTTCGGTCGACTGCGCGCAGAATCTGGTGCTCATCAAGACGATGCCGGGCCTCGGCCCTGCGGCGGGCGCGGCGTTTGACGGGATGGAGGTATCGTCCAAGGTCGGCACGGTCGCCGGCGACGATACGGTGCTCATCGTGATGCGTGAAAATGAGTCGGCGTCTGAGCTGTGCAGCGAGATCGAAGAGATGCAGAAGCAGCGTCAGATGAAGTAAGAAGAGAACGTTTTGCAGGAGAATGAGCGATGCTTGAGCTTTTGCACATTGAAAATATCGCCATCATCGAGCGGGCGGACATCGAATTCGGGTGCGGCTTCAACGCGCTGACGGGCGAGACCGGCGCGGGAAAATCCATCGTGATCGACGCGCTCGGCGCGGTGCTTGGTCAGCGGACCTCGCGCGAGCTCATCCGCACGGGTGCGGAAAAGGCCTTCGTCAGCGCGGCGTTCGGCGATGTACCGGCGGAGCTGCCGGGACTTGCCGAAAACGGATTGGCCCCGGAGGAGGACGGTACGCTCCTTTTGCAGCGTGAGCTGTACGGCGACGGGAAAAACGTCTGCCGCGTGAGCGGACGGCCGGTGACGGTCGCGCAGCTCAGGCGCATCGGTGCGAGCCTGCTCAACATTCACGGTCAGCAAGACGGACAGCAGCTCCTGGATGAAGAGCAGCACCTTATTTACCTCGACCGCTTCGGCCGCGTGGAGGAAGAACTGGACGCCTACCGCACGCGCTACGATGCCTGGCGCGCGACGCGCCGTGAGATGGACGCGCTCAGAATGGACGAGGCGGAAAAGGCGCGCCGCGTGGATATGCTGCGCCATCAGATCGGCGAGCTCGAACGCGCGGACCTGCAGGAGGGGGAGGAGGAAGCGCTCCTTGCCCGGCGCAACATCCTGCGCAACGGTGAAAAGTTCATCTCCGCCATTTCCAAGGCGGATGCCTGTCTGAACGGCGGCGACGAAGGGCTTGGCGCGGTATCCGCCATCAAGGAGGCTGAGGATGCGCTGCGCTCACTCCGCAGCCTTGGCGATGCGTTCATCACGCTCTCGGACCGTCTGGAAGCGCTTCGCTGTGAAGCGTATGACCTTGCCGAGACGATTCGGGACAAGAAGGATGAATTTGATTTTTCGCCCCAGGAGCTCGACGCGGTGGAGTCCCGCTGCGACCAGCTCTACCGGCTGAAAAAGAAGTACGGCTCGAGCGTGGAGGAAATGCTTGCGTATCTCGAGCGGTCGCGCGAGGAGCTCGACCGCATCGAATATGCGGACGACCGCCTGACGCAGCTTGAGCAGAAGCTCAAGGCGCAGGAAAAGGCGGCGCGCGACGCGGCGAAAACGCTCTCGGAGAAGCGGCGTGCGGCGGCAAAGGAGCTGGAAGCGCGTATTTCCCGGGAATTATCGGAGCTCGATATGCCGAAGCTGCGTTTTTCCATCGATTTCCAGGGCAAGGAGCTTGCCGAGGACGGCACAGATACGGTCGCGTTTCTAATGTCGGCCAACGTGGGCGAAGCGCTGCGCCCGATCCAGAAGATCGCGTCCGGCGGCGAGCTCTCACGCATCATGCTGGCGCTCAAAAACGTGCTCGCCGAGCAGGACAGCGTGATGACGATGGTGTTCGACGAGGTCGATACCGGCGTTTCGGGCCGCGCTGCCCAGCGCGTGGCGGAAAAGCTCGCCAAGCTCTCTCGCGCGCGGCAGGTATTGTGCGTGACGCATCTGCCGCAGCTTACGGCGATGGCGGATGTGCACTTCGGCGTGGAAAAAGGCGAGGAGAATGGCCGCACACTGACGCGTGTGCGCCTGCTCGACCGCGCGGCGCGGCGCGCGGAGATCGCCCGCATGAGCGGCGGCGACCATCCGAGCGAGACGATGCTCTCCGGCGCGGAAGAGCTGTTGAGTGCGGCGGAAGCCTTTAAGAATAAACTACAGTAAAGCAAAAATAGTTGCGGGATGAAAGTGCGCTTTCGCGCGCTTTTCGGGAAAGGAAAACGGGATGAACGAGTTTGCCGCGCGCATCGAACGGGATTTTTCGGTGCGGCGCAAGGAAAAACAGAAGACGGAATTTCGCACGTGGCTCGTCCACACGTTCAAGGAGCTTGGCTACACGCCGAGGCTGGAGAGCGGCGAGAGCGCGCTTGCCGCGGGCGGCAGCGTGACGAATGTGGTCGTGGGCGATATCGACAAGGCGAAGGTCATCCTTGCGGCGCATTACGATACCGGCGTGCGGGAGGTGCTGCCGCCGCTCATTTGTCCCACGCGGCCCGTCACATTTTTGCTCTATCAGGCGCTTTTTCCGCTGCTGCTGATCACGGGCAGCTTTTTGATCGCGTTTGCGGTGACGTTCCCGCTGAACATCCCGAATATGACTCTGCCGCTGTTTCTGCTGCTTCTGGCTGTGGCGCTCTTTTATCCGAAATACGGCCCTGATGAGAAGAACAACCGCAACGCCAACGAGTCCGGCGTTGTGACGCTGCTGGAGGTTGCCAAGGCGCTGACGCCGCGCTATCGCGGCGAGGTCTGCTTCCTTTTCCTCGACGGCAGCGCGCAGGCGAGCAAGGGGGCAAAGCGCCTGCGCCGTGCGCACCCGTGCCTCAAGGAGAAGCCGGTCTTCGTCGTCGACTGCGTCGGCGAAGGGGATGAGCTGCTGGTGCTGCCGAGCAAGGCGAGCCGTTGGGACGGCGACCTGCTCGACGCCATCAACGAAAATTTTGTCAACAGCGATAAAAAGACCTGCTTTTTGAAGGTGGACGGGCAGATCATCTTTCCGTCGGATAATGCGGCGTTCCCGCACAGCACGGTCGTTTGCGCCTGCAAAAAGGTCGGAGGCTTTGGCCGCTGCATCCTGCCGCGCGGGACGCAGGAGATCGACGAGGAGAATATCGCGCTCCTGCGCGAGGGCCTGAGCAAGCTCATCATGAATTACCACCCGCAAAAGGCTTGACAAGCGCGAGCCTTTTCGGTACAATAATCGCGTTTACGGCGATGAAGCGGAGAAGTAAGCAAGGATTTCCTGCAAAGAGAGCCTTCGGTCGGTGCAAGAAGGAGAGGAAACGTGCCCAAATACACCGCAGAGCCGGCGCCTGAACGAAGATCCTTCCAGTAGGCGCGCCCCGGGAGCGCCCGTTATCGCGCGGGAGTGTGTCTGCACTCCGTGAGGCTGCCTTTGCGAAAAGGCGGCGAACCAGAGGTGGTACCGCGAGTCATGCTCGCCCTCTGTCCGAACGGACAGGGGGCGTTTTTTGTTACCCGGAAACGCCCGGGAATGTCCGAAAATCAAATGAAAATGAACATAGGAGGAACTAAAATGGGTATTTACGAAGAGCTGCAGGCGCGCGGCCTGCTTGCGCAGGTCACGAATGAGGAAGAGATCCGCGAAATGGTCAACGCGGGAAAGGCTAAGTTCTACATCGGCTTTGACTGCACGGCCGACAGCCTGACGGCCGGCCACTTTATGGCGCTGACGCTGATGAAGCGTCTCCAGATGGCGGGCAACCAGCCCGTCGCGCTCATCGGCGGCGGCACGACCATGATCGGCGACCCCTCGGGCCGCACGGATATGCGCAAGATGCTCACCAAGGAGGACATTGACCACAACGCCGAGTGCTTCAAGCGCCAGATGGAGCGCTTCATCGACTTCGGCGAGGGCAAGGCCATCATGGTCAACAACGCCGACTGGCTGTTGGATCTCAACTACATTGAGCTGCTGCGCGAGGTGGGCGCGTGCTTCTCCGTGAACAATATGCTGCGCGCCAAGTGCTATGAGCAGCGCATGGAGAAGGGGCTTTCCTTCCTTGAGTTCAACTACATGATCATGCAGTCCTACGACTTCTACCACCTCTTCCAGCACTACGGCTGCAATATGCAGTTCGGCGGCGACGACCAGTGGTCCAACATGCTCGGCGGCACGGAGCTCATCCGCCGCAAGCTCGGCAAGGACGCACACGCGATGACCATCACGCTGCTGACCGACTCGCAGGGTCACAAGATGGGCAAGACCGCCGGCAACGCCGTCTGGCTCGACCCGAAGAAGACTTCTCCCTACGACTTCTACCAGTACTGGCGCAATGTGGGTGACAGCGATGTTCTGAAGTGCATCCGTATGCTTACCTTCCTGCCGCTCGAGCAGATCGACGAGATGGACAAGTGGGAGGGCAGCCAGCTCAACCGCGCCAAGGAGATCCTCGCCTACGAGCTCACCGCGCTCGTCCACGGGGAAGAGGAGGCGAAGAAGGCGGAGGAATCTGCCAAGGCGCTCTTCGGCGCGGGCGGCGATTCTGCCAACATGCCGACGAGCGTGCTCACGGATGCTGACTTTGAAAACGGCAATATCAATGTGCTTTCCATGCTGGTCGCGACCGGCCTGTGCCCGTCCCGCGGCGAGGCGCGCCGCCTCGTCCAGCAGGGCGGTGTGACGATCGACGATGTGAAGGTCGCTTCCATCGACGAGAGCCTCGCGCGCGAGCGCTTCGAGGGGGAGGGCGTTATAGTCCGCAAGGGCAAGAAGGTCTTCCACCGCGTGAAGGTGTAAGAGCGGAGCTGCCCGAAAAAGGCTTGAAAATCAAAGAGAGGTCCTGCGCTGTTAAGGGCGCGGGACCTTTCTTTTTGGCAATATGCACAACGCAAAAATTTCGAATGAATACAGCGAATGTTCAATGAATGTGATGCAAAAATTCGATGGATAAAAAACGAATGCGCAGTGAATAAGACTTACGCGGAGGCGCCGAAGGCGTTCATTGCCTGCGTGAGCTGCTCTAAATGACGATCGGAAATGCCGCACAGCGGCAAGCGCAATTCACCGCTGCACAGGCCTAAAAGCTCCGCCGCGGCTTTGACGGGAATGGGGTTGACCTCGCAGAACAGCGCGCGGATGAGCGGGTGCAGTTTGAGCTGAAGCGCTCCTGCCTCCGAAAAGCGGTTTTCCAGGCAGAGCCGTGTCAGCTCGTGCATTTCGCGCGGGGCGACGTTGGCGGCGACGGAGATGACACCCTTGCCGCCGAGCGCCATGATAGCGGTCGTCGAGCCGTCGTTGCCGCTCCAGACGGTGAAATCCGGCGGGCAGAGGCGCAGGGTGTCCTGGATGAGATCGAAATCGTCGCTCGCTTCCTTGACGCCGACAATGTTTGGATGCTCGGCGAGCTTCTGATAGGTCTGCACCGTGCAGCTCACACCTGTGCGCGAGGGGACGTTATAGAGGATCACCGGGATATCCGCTGCGTCGGCGATGGCGGAAAAATGGCGCACAAGGCCGCTTTGCGAGGCTTTGTTGTAGTACGGCGTGACGGTGAGCAGCGCGTCGACGCCCGCGCTCTGTGCGGCTTTGGAGAGTGCGATGGAGGAGGCGGTGCTGTTTGTGCCGCTGCCCGCGATGACAGGGACGCGATGGTCCACGGAGCGCACGCAGCGCTCAATGAGCGTCATGCGCTCATCGAAGCTCAGCGTCGCGGCCTCGCCGGTCGTGCCGCAGACGACGATGGCGTCGGTGCCGCAGCGAAGCTGCCGTTCGATAAGACGTTCGAAGGCGGGAAGATCCACCGCGCCGTCCCGAAAGGGGGTGATGATGGCCACGGCGCTGCCAGTAAATACGGTTGCTTTCATAAAACGACTCCTTTTTCAAAAGATCCGGCCGCCGATGGCTCCTGTCGGCGGTCAAAAAGATGCGGGACGTGCTTGAAAGTGGAGGAAAACTGTCGTATAATGTAAAACACGATTCGTATGGATGCAGGTCTGCCGGGGAACAATGCGATCGCATTGCCGTTCGGCGGGGGAGGACGCTATGAAAAAACGATGCAGGAGCTTCCTGCTGCTGCTTTTGCTGTGCAGCGCGATGTGCGCGGGTGCGCAGGCCGCAGAACATGATATGCTCAGGGTGGGGCTGAAATACGGCAGCACCGCCATGGACGAGGCAAATTTGCAGAATTATTCGCCCTTCGGCGGCTACGCGCTGGGGTATTATGACTCGTCGCGCAGCTTTGTGCAGCTCGCGGCGCTGCCTGCAAGCTATGAAAAGATCACGGTCACGCAGGATAAGACCTATCACGTGCAGCTTTCCGAGTCGTTTTACGACTGCGCGAGCGCCGAAGCGCGCGCGGCGCAGTACGGCGGCTTCGCGGCCTACGATAACGGCGTGTTCGTGGCGCGCGTGGGCAATTACAGCGACTATGGCAGCGCGCAGAGCGCGCTCTATTCGCTCGGCGCGGCCGGTACGGTCGTCGGCAGCAGCAGCACAGGCGTGACGGTCATCGTCACGGGCACGAGCACCATCCTTTTCGAGTTCGATCAAAGCGGCCTCTATTCGCTCGGCATCCGCCCCATCGAGGCGGGGCAGAAGACGGTCACGTGGTTCCGCGGCTACCGCTACTACGGCGGCTTTGAGTACCAGCGCGTGACCGGCGGCGCGATCAACGTCATCAACGTTGTGCCGATGGACGACTACGTCAAGGGTGTTATTCCGTGGGAGATGAGCAGCGACTGGCCGATCGAGGCGCTCAAGGCGCAGGCGGTCTGCGCGCGCACCTACGCCGCCTGCCAGACCAAGCACCGCTCGCAGGGCTTTGATATTTGTGCGACGACGCACTGCCAGGCCTATCAGGGAACAGCGGCGAGCAGTTCGTATTCCGATTCCGCGGTCGACCAGACGGCGGGACAGTGCCTCTATTACAACGGGCAGATCGTGCAGGAGGCTGTCTACTATTCGAGCAACGGCGGCGCAAGCGAGGACAGTGTGAATGTCTGGGGCAATGAGGTCGCCTATCTTAAAGGCAAGATCGACCCCTATGAGGCACAGGTCGCCTCGCGCATTTCAAAGTATCACTGGTCTACGACCTATACCGCCGCCGAGCTGACGAGCCTTTTGAACAGCAAGGGCTATGGCGTTGGCACGGTGAAAAATATGTATGTTTCTGCCTTTACCGATATGGGTAATGTCTATTCCGTCACCTTTGTCGGCACGAGCGGGACGAAGACCATCACGCGCGAAGCGTGCCGGTCGGTGTTGAATCTGCGCAGCCAGCGCTTTACCATCACCGGTGGCACGGGCAGCGGCGGCTACAGCGTCAATGAGAGCGGTGAGAGCGTCGATTCCGGCTCGATGCGCGTGATCGACGGCAGCGGCTCGACGGTGAGTATCGCGGGCAGCGCGTATGTCATCACCTCGAACGGTACGGTGGCGCTGGGGCAGGGCGCCGCGGCCGGCAGCGCAGGCAGCGGCAGCTTCACGATCACGGGCAGCGGCTACGGGCACAATGTCGGCATGAGTCAGTGGGGCGCGTACGCGATGGCGGGCCTTGGCCGCACCTACCGCGAGATCCTGCAATTCTATTATACGGGCGTTACGATCATGTAACGGGAAAGAGAACGATGAAGACCAAAGATTTTGATTATTACCTTCCGGAGGAGCTGATCGCGCAGACGCCGCTCGCGCAGCGCGACCATTCGCGGCTGATGTGCCTTGACAAGGAAACGGGCGCGCTGTCGCACCACCATTTCTATGAACTGCCGGAGTTTTTAAGGCCCGGCGATTGCCTGATCCTGAACAACTCCCGCGTGCTGCCGGCGAGACTTCTCGGCCAGCGTCTGCCGGGCGGCGGCGCGTGCGAGGTGCTGCTGCTCATCGACCGCGGAGAGAAGACCTGGGAATGCATCGTGCGTCCGGGCAAGCATTTGCGCAAGGGCGCGAAAATGCAGTTTGGCGGCGGTGAGCTGACGGCGGAGGCCGTGGATGTGCTGCCTGACGGAAACCGCATGGTAAGGTTCGATTACGAGGGCATCTTCCTTGAAACGCTCGAGCGCCTCGGCAAGATGCCGCTGCCGCCCTACATCAAGGAGGAGCTTGCCGATCAGGAGCGCTATCAGACGGTCTACTCCAAGGTGGAGGGCAGCGCGGCCGCGCCGACGGCGGGGCTGCACTTTACGCCGGAGCTGCTGGAGAAGATACGGGCGAAGGGTGTGGGTATCGGCTATGTGACGCTGCACGTCGGCCTCGGCACGTTCCGCCCGGTCAAGGAGGATGACATCGAGCGGCACGATATGCACAGCGAATACTGCGTCATCCCGCCCGAGACGGCGACGCTCATCAACGAGACAAAGGCGAATGGCGGACGCGTCATCTGCGTCGGTACCACCTCCTGCCGTACGCTCGAGAGTTGGGCACAGGAGGATGGACACATGGAGCCAAGCGCGGGCTGGACGAATATCTACATCTATCCCGGCTACCGCTTCAAGGTGATGGATGCGCTCATCACGAATTTCCACCTGCCGCAGTCCACGCTCATCATGCTGGTCTCGGCGCTCGCGGGCCGCGAGCACGTGCTGCACGCCTATGAGGAAGCGGTGAAAGAACGCTATCGCTTCTTCAGCTTCGGCGATGCGATGTTCATTTCTTGAAGGTGAGAGGGAAGAGCTATGTTCAAAGTCATCAAATACGAGGGCAAGGCGCGGCGCGGCAAATTCAAATGTGCGCACGGCGGGGAGGTACAGACGCCTGTTTTTATGAATGTCGGCACGCAGGCGGCCATCAAGGGCGGCGTGAGCGCGCTTGATCTGAAGGATCTCGGCTGCCAGATCGAGCTTTCCAACACTTACCACCTGCATCTTCGCCCGGGCGACGATGTGGTGCGCCGGATGGGTGGCCTCCACAGGTTCATGAATTGGGACGGTCCTATCCTGACGGACAGCGGCGGATTTCAAGTATTTTCCCTTGCGGGCCTGCGAAAAATCAAGGAAGAGGGTGTGACGTTTGCCTCTCACCTTGACGGTCACCGCATCTTCATGGGGCCGGAGGAGAGTATGCGCATCCAGTCGAATCTTGGCAGCGACATTGCGATGGCTTTCGACGAGTGCGTGGAAAATCCGGCGACCTACGAGTACGCGAAGAACTCCTGCGAGCGCACGCTGCGCTGGCTGGAGCGCTGCAAGGCAGAGCATGACAAGCTGAATGCCTTGCCGGATACCGTCAACCCGCGGCAGATGCTTTTCGGCATCAATCAGGGCGCGACATTCGAGGATCTGCGTGTCTGGCACATGAAGGAGATCGCAAAGCTCGACTGTGACGGCTACGCCATCGGCGGCCTTGCGGTCGGCGAACCGACGCAGGTGATGTACGACATCATCGACGCGGTCGAGCCCTATATGCCGCAGGACAAGCCGCGCTATTTGATGGGCGTCGGCACGCCGTCGAACATCATTGAGGGGGTAGCGCGCGGCGTGGACTTCTTTGACTGTGTGATGCCGGCGCGCAATGCGCGCCACGGCAAGCTCTTCACGTGGAGCGGCTCGATCAACCTGAAAAACGAGAAGTACAAGCTCGATGAGAGACCGATCGACGAACAGTGCGACTGCCCGGTGTGCCGCAGTTTTTCGCGTGCATACCTGCGTCACCTTTTCAAAGCGGAGGAGATCCTCGCGCTGCGTCTTGCGGTGATGCACAACCTGTATTTCTACAATAAGCTCATGCTACGCATCCGGGAAGCGCTCGATGCGGGCGAATTTGCGGCCTTCCGTGCGGAGTACAGCGGAAAGCTTTCGGAAAGAGTCTGATCTCGCGAAGAAACCCCTTGCACAATGGGGGAATATCCGCTATAATAACAATATCTTTTGTGTTGAAAGGAACAACTGTACTATGGATAGCATGATCTTACTGGTCGCAATGATCGCGGTGTTCTACTTCCTCATCATTCGCCCGGAAAACAAGCGCAAAAAGCAGGCGGAGGATATGCGCAACAGCCTGAAAAAGGGCGAGCGCATCACCACCATCGGCGGTATGGTCGGCCGTATCGTTCAGGTGAACGACACGACGGTCGTCTTCGAGACCTCTGAGGACCGCGTTCGCATCGAGGTCGCCAAGTGGGGCATTCAGTCCACTGAATCGATGGAAGCCGCTGCTGCGCAGAAGGGTAAGAAGTCTTCCTTTGTCAAGAAGGATGAGAAGAAGGAAGAGGAGCCTGCGAAGGTGGAGGAGCCTAAGACGGTAGAGGCTCCTGCGGAGAAGGCTGAAAAGGAAGAGAAGCCCAGCTTCGACCCCGAGATCAAGTAAGGGAAAAGAAAACAGCATAAGAAAACCTCCCCTGGCATACGCTCATGTAGGCGAATGCAGGGGAGGTTTTTATGTGGAGCAGACGATATCGACGCTGTGGTATGTGAAAAAGTGTGCATGGGGCGCGCTTGTGTGCTGCGTGGCAGAATTTGCGCTGCTGGCGCTGACGGCTGTGCTGGTGCTGAATGGTACACTCGGAGAAGAGCGGATCGGCGCGGCGGCATTGACAGCATCGGCTCTGGCGGCATTGACGGGGTGCGTGGTGGCAAGCAGACGGACGAGCAAGCGCTTGCCGGTGACGCTCGCGTGCGCAGCGTCCGCATGGCTTACGGTGCAGCTGCTTGGATTTCTTGTTGGCGGAGGGCTTGAGCCGGGCCGAGCGCTTATGACGGCTGCGGCGATGCTTGCGGGGGCTGCGGTGTCACTTTTATGCGGAAAGGGGCAGAGGAAGAGAAAACGGAGCGGGGCGCGGGTGCGCCGCGGACGCAGGTGAACATAACCGTGCGGCTGTGCTCAGCTGCTTTGGCGGGGGATGGGCGCGGCGGCCTGCGTCGATTTGCACAAACGGGAGGACAGGACACCGGAAAACCGACTTTTTCTGACGCGAGTGGTGAATGAAGCTGCGTTTGGCAAATGTTGGAAAGATATGGGAAAAGCACCCCATATCTTGTTGAATGCGTTCCGATCTGCCGCCTTGTTTCTAAAGTTAACATAATATAATTTACATAACATTTTAGCATAATAGACAAAATTGGGAAAAATAGGCAATTACGCTTGCGCAACGGCTGTAAAAGTCCTATATTTATAGGTACGTTCTGCCGCCTGACGGTCTCGCGGGAGCATTGCCTCAGCGTTTTACAAAGGGGTGATCTGCTTGATCGGTCGGGCGAATCAGAGAGTGCGCCGCGTCGCGCTCGTGCGGCGCATGCCGGTGCCGCTCATGGTGCTGGCGGTGTTTGTTGTGTTTGGTGTGTTGCTCGGCTATGCGCTTGCGCTTCGGTCGGCTCAACGCACGGGCGATGAATTGGAGCGGTATTTTTCCTCCTTTTTTGCGCTCGGTGTTCGGGAGCCGTTTTCCGCGCAGGCGCTGGCTGAGACGCTGATGTGCTACTTTCGCGCGCCGGTGATCGTCTTTCTGCTGGGGTTTGCCTCCATCGGTGTGATGCTGGTCCCGGCGGTGTGTGCGTTCCAGGGCTTTCTGCTGTCGTTTTCGCTCTTCAGCTTCGCGCTCGCGCTCGGGCGGGGGAGCTTTCCGCTGCTGCTGGCGCTCTTTGGGCTGCGGCTTTTAGCGGTGCTGCCGTGCACGCTCGTGCTCGGCATGGCGGCGATGGAAAAGTCCCGCTCGCTTCTGCTGCTCTCGCTTGGCGGAGGCGGCAAGCGCGCACGTGCGGTCACCTACGGCGGCGCGTACTGGTATCGCTTCGGCGTCTGTTGTGTGTGTTTATTGCTCGCTGCGCTTGCGGAGCTGTGGCTTGTGCCGCAGTTCCTGCTTTTGGCGGCGCGCTGATATCAAAAAGGAAGGGGGCGTGCGTCCGTGGCCGACTATCTCAAGCAATATGAAGACTATCTCGCTGCGGAGAAGCACGCCT
>ENA-ORUN01002442-ORUN01002442.1-human-gut-metagenome-genome-assembly--contig:-NODE-2442-length-14980-cov-2.868342_pt1 | contig 14980 bp, 9 predicted proteins | sample MGYA00242080_ERZ509209 | MGnify/ENA primary metagenome ERZ509209 (study PRJEB26280, sample SAMEA2338786) | human gut metagenome | biome: human gut; feature: human-associated habitat; material: faeces... | reverse complement strand
ATATTTCTCCGGAAATCCTACAAGCTTCAAGGCTTCTCTTGCCTGCTTCTCGCACTCTTCCTTGGAAAGTCCCTGGTTCTTCGGTCCAAAACACACATCGCTTAACACATCAACTTCAAACAACTGATACTCTGGATACTGGAACACAAGTCCTACCTGTGTACGCAGTTTCTTCATATCATATCCGTCCTCGTAAATGTTCTGTCCCTCATAAAGTAATTTCCCTGAGGTTGCTTTCATCAGACCGTTCAAATGCTGGATCAAGGTTGATTTTCCCGAACCCGTGTGTCCAATGATTCCGACGAACTGTCCCTGCGGGATCTCAAGACTGACATCCTTCAGCGCATGATGCTCATATGCAGTTCCCGGGCTATATACATAACTGATATTTTCTAACTTAATTGACATAAGGCATCCACCAATTCTTCCCTTCTAAGAATTCCTTTCGGCAGCGGAACTCCTTTTTGAATCAATGCGTCTGCCAGCATTGTCACCTGTGGTACATCCATACGGTACTTCTTGAGTTCATCCACCCGGCTGAAGATTTCTTTCGGTGTACCATGCATCACCACATGCCCTTCATCCATTACAAATACCTGATCCGCATCGATCACTTCTTCCATATAATGTGTGATCAGGATCACCGTAACATTCTTCTCTTTTCGAAGCTGCTCTACCGCTTCGATCACTTCTTTTCGTCCATTCGGGTCAAGCATCGCTGTCGGCTCATCAAGCACGATACACTTCGGCTCCATCGCGATCACTCCTGCGATTGCCACCCTCCGGACAGTTTATTCGGAGAATCCTTTCTGCGCTCCAGCATACCGACTGCACGCAGACTGTTCTCTACCCGTTTCCAGATCTCATCCGTAGGAACTCCTAAGTTCTCCGGACCGAATCCTACTTCCTCTTCCACAACAGTTCCGATAATCTGGTTATCCGGATTCTGAAATACCATACCGGCGCTCTGTCTGATGTTCCAAAGCTCATTCGGATCTTTCGTATCTCTTCCGTCCACCCACATCGTTCCACCTGTCGGGACAAGAATCGCATTCATATGCTTCGCCAGGGTAGACTTTCCTGAACCGTTATGTCCAAGAATCGCCACAAAAGACCCCTGCGGGACATCAATGTCAACTCCGTCAATGGCGCGATGGGATCCGATCACATTACCTTCTTCGTCTCGTTTATCATATTCAAATACAAGCTTTTCAGCACGTATCATTCCCATGGAATATACCGCCTTTCTTATTATGAAAATGCATAAGAAAATAAAACTTTCTAATGTCTCTGTATCGTTATTAGTTGCATAAGGCGAACTGCTGAAAAGCAATTCAAAATTTATTTTACGGTATCACAAAAAGATTTGCAAGCATGCATACAGTAAAATACAGTAAAATGCGAAAATTTAGTTATTACAGCACCTTTCGTCCATTGAACCCACCTTCCGATTATGATATTCTTATCTTATTAGAATATAGAACAGAAATGGTTACTGTTCTGAGTAATACTAGAATGAGGAGGCACATATTATGTCAAAATACGTTATGGCATTAGATGCCGGAACCACAAGTAACCGCTGCATTTTATTTAATAAAAAAGGGGAAATCTGCAGCGTCACACAGAGAGAATTCACACAACATTTTCCGAAACCGGGCTGGGTTGAGCACGATGCGGACGAGATCTGGGCAAGCATGCTCGGAGTTGCTGTGGAGGCTATGAACATCATCGGCGCAGAACCTTCTGATATCGCCGCAATCGGTATCACGAATCAGCGTGAGACAACGATCGTGTGGGATAAAAATACCGGCGATCCTATCTGCCACGCAATCGTCTGGCAGTGTCGTCGTACTGCTGAATTCTGCGATTCTTTGAAGGAAAAAGGACTGACAGAAAAGTTCCGTCAGAAAACCGGCCTTGTACTTGATGCTTATTTCTCCGGAACAAAGATCCGCTGGATTCTCGACAACGTTCCGAAAGCAAGAGAACGTGCCGAGCGCGGAGAACTGCTCTTTGGTACAGTAGAGACCTGGCTGATCTGGAAACTGACGAAAGGCGCAGTACATGTTACAGACTACTCCAACGCATCACGAACCATGCTTTTCAATATCAATACATTAGACTGGGATGACGAAATTCTCGAAGAACTTCAGATCCCACGCTGTATGCTTCCGACACCGAAGCCTTCCAGCTGCATTTACGGAGAGACAGATCCATCCGTCCTCGGCGGAGCGATCCCGATTGCCGGTGCTGCCGGAGATCAGCAGTCTGCACTTTTCGGTCAGACCTGCTTTAAACCGGGAGATGCGAAGAATACTTACGGAACCGGATGCTTCCTTCTGATGAACACCGGAGAGAAACCTGTCTTTTCCAACAATGGGCTGGTCACCACGATTGCCTGGGGACTTGACGGAAAGGTTACATATGCTCTGGAAGGTTCTATCTTTGTCGCCGGTGCGGCAATCCAGTGGCTTCGTGATGAACTGCGCCTGATTGATTCCGCTGACGACTGCGAATATATGGCAAAGAAAGTGAAAAATACAAATGGCTGTTATGTTGTGCCTGCTTTCACCGGACTCGGTGCTCCATATTGGGATCAGTATGCCCGCGGAACGATCGTGGGCCTGACACGTGGGGTAAATAAATACCACATCATCCGTGCAACCCTCGAGTCTCTCGCTTATCAGGCATATGACGTCCTGACTGCCATGAAGGCAGATTCCGACATTGACCTCGCCTCTCTGAAAGTAGATGGCGGCGCAAGCGCAAATAACTTCCTGATGCAGACACAGGCTGATCTGATCAACGCACCTGTCCACCGTCCGGTCTGCGTTGAGACGACTGCTATGGGAGCTGCTTATCTGGCTGGTCTTGCAGTCGGCTACTGGAACAGTCTTGAAGAAATCAAAGAGAACTGGGCGATCGATCAGGTCTTTGAACCTTCGATTGATCCGGAAGTCCGCGAAAAGAAACTGAAAGGCTGGCACAAGGCTGTCAAATATTCCTTCGACTGGGCGAAAGAAGATTAACATTTTTATATCTTTGAAAACGAATCTCTTCATAAAGAGCATATAGAAAAACTGCTGTCCGTCTGTTGTTCACGAGTCCCGCAAGCAACAGTTCAGACAGCAGCTTTTTCTATTTCATATTCTTCTCTTTTATTTACAGCTCATCAAGACTTTCCTTGAATCCCTCTCCAAGCACCTCACTCGTCTCAGTGAACATTACAAACGCAGAGTCATCTACCTGGTAAACTGCATTTTTCACAAGATACGCTTCTGACTTGGAACATGCACAGAGCAGAACATTTCTCTTACTCTTTGTATAAGTACCCATTCCTTCCAAAGATGTTACACCACGGTCGGTGATTCTTCCAATCTCTTCCGCTGTTTCCTCTCCCTTCGATGTAACAATGATTGCAAGTGTTCCTGCACCGATTCCGTAAAGAATCTTGTCAATTACCACAGAGCAGACAAATACTGCGATCAATCCATAAAGAACTGAGTCAACATCACCGAATACCGGCCATCCAATTAAAATAATGATCAAGTCGATCAACAACGTCAGTCGACCAAGAGACATATGTGGTCTCTTCTTTTTGATCGTCATCGTCAGGAAATCTGCTCCGCCCGAAGAAGAACCTCTCATATAGAAAAGAACCATCCCAAGTCCAAGCAATGCTCCCGAGTAAATCGCTGCAAGCAGACGCTGTCCTGTATAGTATGGGAACATCGGAAATACAAGATCGACAAAAATGGTTGAAATAATCATTGTCCTCGCAGTCTTCATCAAAAACCGCTTTCCTACTGTCTTGTAACTGATGATGACCAGTGGAATATTCAGTATCAATGTCATTGTACCAACCGGAAGATTCCATAACTTGTTCATAATCAAGGCAATACCTGAAATTCCTCCAGGAGCAAAGTTTCCACCCTCTGCAAATGTATAGATTCCTGCACCAAACAAAATACTTCCTATAATATCATACAAAATATCCACTACAAGCTCTTTCTTCGGATGCTCTGCCCGCATCTTTTTATTCTCCATCATACCATTTCCCTCTCGTTTACATCTTATTTTCTATTCTGTCGCTTTTGCATTCGGATAAATCTTCTCCATCTTCGCATCATCGTAATGCTCATCTGCCCATTTCTGAATGCTATTTTCCGCTACAACGCCCTTTCCACGTTCGTCATAACGAACAAGTGCAATACATGACACAGCCACATTGCAGACCATGAAAATGATCAAAAGCCAGGTAAGCACCTTCCCTGTCAGCATCGGGATTTTCTCAATCCATGCGGAAATGTATGGGTAAATCTTCTTAAACCAGACAACTGCTGCAATTCCCCAGAAGAAGCAGTATAATAAGTTGATTCGGCCTCCTAAGTTAAATGGAATCTCGCTATAGTCCCAAAATACTTTCCCGAATACAATTTCCGTAAATACACTACAAAGATATTCGTATGCTCCGCCGAGCAGTGTACCGATGATAAATAAGAAACTGTCGCTCTTATCTTTATATTTGTAAAGCATTGCTGTCACAAGTGCGATCGCCAGTCCCCAGACAATACTGAATGGTCCCCAGACCACACTGGAGCGACTCATCCACACACCTGCCGTAATCCTGCAGAAAATCGTCTCTGTAATATCTCCAAGAAATGCTCCGACAAAGAACAATAGCACAATCTTATAGAACCCACAGCCTGCGGCAAATACTTTCCCCTTCTCCGATTCCTCTTCCTTGCGGATCAGTTCCATCGCTTTTGGATACGCTTTTTGGATACGTTTCCCAACCCATCCGGAAATCGCACTTCCAAGCTTATTGCTGACTTTATCCAGACCTTCATTCGTAGCTTCCCACCGCGCGAGGTTCTTCCCTTTTCCACGAAGCAGCAGATAAGATCCGAGGATATCCACAACCAATACTCCAAGAAGAACCAATACAAGGATCTTCATCAGGAACAGAGGCAACATTTTAAATACTATGATCGCAAATCTGTTTCCCCAGCGGATTCCGAGATATCCAAGAGCACCCCAGATAAGAGAAGCCGGGATACAGATATATCCGTCCAGATTCCATTTGATCTTGGAGTAATCCCACCATCTAGCTTTAAATGCCTTCTCGATCAAATGCCCTGCAACCCATTCAATCACTGTCGCATAAATCGCCGCAAATAAAAAAAGCCAGACTCCTCTTAGCTCCTGTAATCCAAATGTCATGAACAGAGCGGCAATACCGTAGATCACACAGAACGGCCCATTCACCAGACCTCTGTTCGCAAATTTCTTCTGTTTTACTGTTGCAGCTGCTGTCTCCAGCACCCATCCTAAGAAAGAATAGATGAAAAACAGCCAAAGCAGTTCATACCATGTAAAACGAATCATTGCTCCATCTCCTTTGTACCATGTTTTCATTCACATCTTTCTTAGTATAACGCATCTCAATGCTTTTTCCTAGGGATAAATCCAAAAATAATTAATACTCCGATCAGCCCGATTCCAGCATAACCGACTTTCCTCCATAACGTATCTCTCTCGATCAGACGCTGATCTTCCTCTATCGCTTCCGTTCTGTTCTGCTCGGAAGTGGTGATAATCTCTTGCTGGCTGCTGTCCGCCTCTTCTGCTGCATCAACTGCTGCCTCCGGCTGTGTTCCAACCTCATCACAATATACAACATATCTTCTGGAATTCTGCGTATAAGGATGACATGTCATCAAAGTCACCATATTCCGCCCCGGCTGAATCATGATCTTGTCACTCTCATCCGGCAGGATGATTTCAATCTCCGACACACGATACGTCAATGTTTCCTGACAGTTTTGTATCGTCAGTTCATCTCCGATCTCCAACCGCTCAATCTCACGGAACATCGGAATCCCCTTCCATCCTCTGTGCGCTGCGATCACACAATTACTGTCCGTGCCCTGCACCGGAAATGAAGTCTGTCCAAGCATGACCGCACCTTTCGCCATCTTCTCCTGCGTTGCGCCGAGATATAACGGCAATGTCACATCCATCTTCGGAATATCAAGAATCCCGATCATCCCGTCATCGATTCCATACTGCGACAGATCCAATGTCTCCTGCTCGTAAGACCACGGATCAGTCAGTCCTGACTGACCGTCTGAAAAGATCTGCTGATTATATGCCTGCATCTCCTGATAGAGCTGGGCGTTCTTTGGGATCTGGTTGGAATCTGCAGAGGTAGGATCTGTCTCTTCACTACTTTTATCCTGCTGGCTTCCTTCCACCTCTTCTTTAAAATGTTCCACTGCTTTCTCGTTTTCCTTCTGCAATGCAACCTTTTGTAAATCTGGGATTGCATACACAAACAAACCTCCAAGATACAGAATTATCAGCATAATCGCCATCAGCGTTCTGTTCTTTTGCTTTTGCTTTTTCTTCTCTTTCTTTTTCCTGCTTTTTTGCATGGTTTCTTTTCCTTCTTCTCTTTTTCATCATAAATCGCAACTTCTGATTTATTCTTTTTCCCAAACTTGCGCACAATCACATTGATCAGAACAACCAGAATCACTGCAAAAAGAATGCCTTCTATAATGGCTTTTTCGTACATTGCTTTCCAGCCACCGCCATCCGGACCTTCCTCTGCCTGTCCTGCTGCCTCATCACTCACATCCTGCGTATATTCTGTTCGAATGCCTCTTACCAAAAGACGATGTGAATTAATCCCATAAGGTGTACATGTCACCAATGTTGCATAATCATACCCCGGAACGATTTTCAAATCATCTGTTTCCGATGGCTCAACAACCTTAATCTGATCCACCTTATATGCCAATGTCTCATTCAGCACATGAATAAGAAAAATATCCCCTTCTTTTACAGATTCCAGCTTCGTAAATATTTCCGCTTCCGGAAGTCCTGTATGCCCGGAAAGTACTGTATGCGTACTCTCTCCACCAATTGGAAGAGATGTCCCCTCCAAGTGACCAACACCTTTCGCCAACACTTCTTCTGATGTGCCATGGTACACCGGCTCATACACATCAATCCTTGGAATCTCAATATACGCCATAATTCCATTTTTCTCAAGGTTCAATGCTGAAATATAATCTGCTGACATATCATCTGCCGCATCCGGATCAAATGGATCTGATATAACAACCGTATTGCTCAAACTGTCATTGTACTGCTTTGCTTTTTCTTTCGCTTCCTCAATCTCTGCATCTGACAGCTTCTCCATCTCTTCATTATATTCCGTAAGAATCTGATCCTGCTTTCTATCCTGTAATATATTACTGATAAACGGATAACTCAAAACGCCGATTCCACAAAGCAGAATCAGCACAAGAAAGATATTAATTATTTTATTTTTCATTTTCCTGCTCCTTCCCTGTATTTGAAAACAAGAAATGTGCTTTCTCACTTTCAAATACAGGGAAACAGTCATTTCTGTTTCCCTGCGTAGTATTAATTATGTATATGAGAGCATCTAATTAATTATTTGGATCTTTTTCTCATGAATAAGAGTGATCCTGCAGCTGCAACGATTGCGATACCTGCGATTGTGAAGAGTGCAATACCTCTGCCGCCTGTAGCCGGAAGGTCAAATCCCTTGCTGTTGACTACTGTGAGTGGTACTATAGCTGTATCGCTTCCATTGTCAGCATTCATTGTAACTTTTTTACCGCCTACATATGCTGATACAACACCTTCTGCAGCTTCATTTGCATCAGTAGACGGAGTAATCACAATCACTACTGGATCTTTCAGAAGAACATAGCCTGCGTTTGTTTTTGTCTCTGTCAGTTTGTATGTACCTGGTTTTAAACCTCTGATGTAGATTTTTCCGTCATTGTCTGTTGTTACTGTGCTAGATGCATCAGCGTCTTTTGATGGGTAATAAGCATTTCCAGATTGTTTTACTTTAATTTCATTATTACCGTCTGTTAATTTAAATTCAACTTCTTTAAGTACTGTATTTGTACCTTCACCCTTTTTCAGAAGATCAATTCCGTATGTGAATACTTTAACCTCTTTATCTGGATCTGGTGTTTTTGTTTTACTATCTGTTTCACCATAATTTTTATATACTAACGCAACGTCATTTTTGTTTCCTGTCTGTCCAAGAACTGCACTCTCGTTTAATTTAACTTTGTAAGTAATTGTAAACTCTTCTGTTGAATTCTTCTGTAATGAATCTAAATATTTTGCAAAATCAATAGTTACTTTATTTGATGTGGTATCTAAGGTCACTTCATAGTCTGTAGCATAAATAAGTGTTTTTTCTGTACCATCTACTCCTTTATCATCTTTTACAGTAATATTACTTGCTTCATTTGTAAAAGTAAGTCCCTTGTCCATTGTATCAACGATCTTCAGCTCTGTTAAACCATTTTCTGGAACTGGAACAGAATATGTCACTTTATAAGTAATCTCATCACCAATATTTGCATTCGCTTGCTTACCATTTATAGTTGTTGTTCCTACTGATTCAATCTCTTTATCAATATTCACGTTACCTGTTGAGTTCTTTGGATATGCATAAATATCTGTTACAGACTTTCCACTTGCATCTGTAAATGGAAGTGACACAAAGAACGGAACAGATACCTTAGTAACTGCTACTGCTGAACCATCTGATACTTTCTTTGCTGCTGAAGCATCTGTTTCTGCAAAGAGGTATAATTTTTCTAATGACAAATCTGTAAACTTAACTGTTCCATCATCCTTTGTTGGTTTTGCATGATTTTCAGTTGTTTTTTTCACTAAATCAATTGCTGCATTTTTGTGCTTTTGGATGGCTGTATCCAATGTAGCCATTCTGTAATAGTTAGTTCCATTTTCTGTTACATCTGCAGTAGTCAATTCTAATGCTGTAACTGCAGCATCTGTCAATTTATAAAGCATTTCTGTTGTCGTTATTTTATTAGTAGAATCTTCCACATCTACCTGCTCACGATCTCCAACTTCTATATAAGCAAACTTTACATCATTTAGCTTCTCTCCTGTTACTGAACTTTGTACTGCTCCATAATTCGTTTCAAGCTCTTCATAACCTTGACTGCTACCCTCATACTTCGTAATCGTAACACTTCCTGTGCTTGCTGCTGTTCCCGCATCTGCTGCAAATGCCATCACTGACATGCTGCTCATTACTGTTGCCGCCGCAAGTGCTGCCGCCGCAAATTTTTTCAAAACGTTTTTCTTCATTGCTCTCTTCTCCTTTTTTTTCTAAATCTATTCAAAGGGACTCCCTATTCCCTACGAATACTGGTTTATTGATTCTTTTAGCCTCTCCTTGAAACTCTCTTCTTTCTGCTTTTCTTTCTTGCTGTTAACAAGTAACCACCTACCAGAACTGCTGTAATTCCGATTACGATAAATTTGAAAATTCCTTTATTTCCACTTGCCGGAAGATCGAATGCTTTATCATTAATGATAGTGTAAGTAAGGTTCCATGTCACACCACTTTTCGTTACTTTATTTCCATTCACTATATTTCCCGCATTATACTTATATGGAAGTGTTATCTGAATCGGCTCTTTTAAGAGCACATAACCGGCTTTTGTCTTTACTTCTTTCAGATAATATGTAATCGGATGTTCTTCCGTTCCAGCTATAATATTATCGAAGACTAACTCCCCATTTTCTCCGGTAGTACCTGTCAACTCTTTTCCTGTGCAATCCGTTGCAACCTGCGTTGCTTCAGCATCTTTATATAAAGTGAACTTTGCACCCGCTAAAGACTCATTTTTTCCGGTTTTCTTTATTATCTTTAGACTACCTGTTTTTCTATTTGTAATATTGTAACTGCCATTGCTCTCTGTAGTATATTCTGGATAATATCCTGTTATTTGCTTTATATGATCTCGATTCTGTGGGTCTGGTATCGTACTACCAAGTTCATCCGAACTTCTTAAAGTTCCCAATTCTACAACCTTGTACTTACATTCTTGTTTATCAGTCGCTGTATAATTCACATATTTCAATAATCCTGTAAATGTATACTTCCAGTCACTATTAATATCAACAACTTGATTTGGAATCAGTACTCCTGACTTATCTTTTGCTTGTTCATATTCTTTAGTATCTGGATTAAGCCGCTGAATCTGAACAACAATGTTATCCGGTGTATCTTTTGTCTCTCCACCTTCCCAAGTCTTCGTTCCAGAAATGGAAATCAATGGTGTAACCGTATTCACAAATGTAACCTCTGTGCTAGTTGGATTGTCACCATCATCTGCAACTACAATTCCTGTAACTACATTGTTCTCTGCTTTGACATTCTTGTCATTTCCAGCCTTTGTAACATTCACTTTTTCCAGACTATAATCGGCACTATCTGGTATTACTTCGTAAATTGTATAATCGGTTCCTGCCGGAATGCCAGGAATTGTTTTTTGCTCATTTGCCCTCAATTCAATTTCCTGCTTAATAACATCTGTTCCTGTATTCGCTTCCAGTTTCATTCCTGCGACATTTCGGTATTCGATTATAAACTTATAATTTCTTCCTGCTAGAGTTTCTGACTCTCCATTACTCAACTCTTTTTTCAAAGAAATAGAACCTGTCCGCAGCTTGTTTACATATTTTGCTTTCAGATCAATCACTGCATTTTCATTATCAGGATCCTTATAACTTCGAAATACAATTGTTGATTCATCAGGTTTTTTCACCTCTGCCTCTTCTTTTCTTCCATCGTTGACTTTATATCCTGATTGCTTTTCAACAGATGTATTTTCACCACCAGTCACAGTAGAAGTATTTTTACTCAAATCACTTTGATTTACACTCGCTCCCTTTTCATACAATGACCATGTTGTAGTAAATACATCAGATGAAACATTTTTCTCGGCAATGGAAAGATAACTTCCTCTTCGGAACTGATCGCTGAATATTGCACTTTCTTTATTTCCAATACTAAGAAGTCCATCACTGTAGATGATTGTATCTCCATTTGTATTCTGATAATATGCGCCATTCACCGGTTCCAGCTTCTTTGATTTAATTGATCCATAATCTGGAATATCTTCCTGTTCTGTTGTGAATCCTGTTTTCTCGACACTCGCTGGCTTTACAAATGCAAACTTGTCAAGATAAACTGTCACATCATCCCAGTAAGCAAATTGGATTTCTTTTACTTTGCTGAAGTCAAATCCACTTGTTGTTCCCTCGTCTAATGTTTTTTCCTTTAATTTATTAAGATCGATTCGTATTGTCTTCCAAATTTTATTATCAATATTATTATTTCGACCATTATAAGTAAGGAAACTTGCCCACGCTCCTATCCTTGTTCCATCTTCATCTACCAGTGCAACAAAAGGATCTGTCCCTAACGCATTTTCATCCTTATTATACACATCAAATTGCAAATACTTGTAACCTTTTGAATCTAATGCGTCAAATGTACCTTCATCACTTGCCTGAATCTTTACTAATCTCGAATCTGTTTTTTCTTGCGTATCCGTTGATTTCTTCTCTCCCGGATAATAGCTGCTTATAAGCTTTCCTTTTCCGTTACCCGTAGAATCATCAACCACTTCAACACTTGAATTCTTCACTCCTGTTCCAGAAATACTACTCTGATTTGTATAATCATTGAATACTTGCTTTACCTCCGGGCTACTAGGAGTAGACACTTCTTTAGTTTCTCCACTTGTTGCAAGATTTTTTATCTCAAAATCAAATGTTCCGACATCTGCTAAAGCTTTTTTGAAAATATCATTTGCTCCTGTTGTATCAACTTCTTTTTCTACAGTGAGCTTATTCTCCTGTGGGAAGTTGAAAGTGATTTTCATATTTGATTCCCAAAGTCCACGCTCCATGTAAAACATGGTGAGTGTATGTTCTTTTGTGAAATAATCAGCTTTGTCTAATATATCTGAAAAATCTTTTACTACATCTTTGATTACCCTATCATCGCCGCCGTTATTAGAATTACTATTCTTCACACGATCTACTGTAGCTGTCTTATTTTCGAAATTAATTGTTCCTTCTACTACATCATGATCACCACCAACATCAAGAACTAACTGGCCATCGATAAATACCCATACATCATCATCACCGGAAAAGTTAAATTCAATTGGTACTTTTTTATTTTCAGAATCAACAACTGTTCCATCAGATGTAAGACGGAACTTCAGATCAAACTTTTGCCCAAATCCATAATTTAATTCTGAAGCATCTCCTGATTGATCTTTTGAATTCAATGGGAAATAATTTCCATTATCTGTTTTATTCTTTGTTGTTCTTCCCTTTACTTCTGCATCAGTTGATTGCAAAAAATATTCATCCGTTGTGTCATACTGCAATTGAAGATTTTTATTGGCTAAACTCTGATCATGATCAGCACTGTCAAAATACCAATAATCTACTGTTCCGCTAGAATTTCTACTTGACGACGTCATTGCTTTTTTTACAAATGGAAAAGTTACATTTTCATATACTTTTCCAAGTACAGTATTCTTTGAATTCTTTCCACTTAAAAAGTCTTTGTCAAAAAATGGAGCCGTTATCGTATTTCCATTTTGTGTTTTTAATTGTAAATTGTTACTAGATAACTGATCTGCGACCAATCCCTGCGTTGCATTTCGTCCATTGAGTGATTGATCACCCATTGTTAAATCTTCTCCATTTTTTCCCCACATGGAGTTGTTTTCGTAAAAGAATTTTTTATATAAATCAGTTTTCTCATCATAACCAAACAATTTCATTGTATCTTCAATATCTTTAAACTTTGAACCGTCGAAGTTCTGAAAGTTTCCCCAGTATAATGGTGACTCTGCGTTATTATCTTGATAATAATCACTCAATGCCATGTTGAACTGTCGGAATGGCTGATAAATTCTGTGGTTTGTTACATTATCTCCTTGTGTTGGATAACTATCCCTATTCGCTCCATTTAATTCATAATCTGAGTAGTAATCATAAATTGTCGTATTTACATATAACTGATCAGCGTTTCTTTTTTCTTCTCCATGCGGTACATCTACAATTTTGTTGCCCTTTCCTGTTTCTGCATCTCTTACTGTATATGCCTCTCCCCAGTAACCGCCACGGTTTCCTTGAGTGCCTTGATAGATAATGTCGTCACTTGAATCTCCGTAATAGCATGGTTTATCTTTGTCCGCCGGAATAGTTACTAAATCTGTCGCATCACCATTTGCTGCTACGTTCGTATCCTTTACTGGATATGCAGCAAATCGTATTTTTGTATATTCCTTTGGAAGAGTTACTTTATATACATCTTTATAATTTCCTTCTGATGCTTTTATCATTGTGCCATTAAGAGGTTGACTACCGCCTGTAGCATAGTAGTAAATTAAATCATTCTCCGAATATGGAATTCCTTGTCCATTATTCTTTACATTTTCTGTTCTTGCATAAGATAATTTCGATAATGTAGCGTCGTAATATACTGTTCGTCCTTCTGTTGGTTGAGTTGTTCCTTGGTAGGCAAACTGAGTTGCTTTCTTTTTTTCAGTACTCTCATCCCTTTCACCTGTCAAACAAAAACATGGAAATGTATATGACCAATTTACTGTTAAATCTACAGTTTGTAAGGAGTTACTCCCTGTCCAGTCTTTCTTCGTAAGAAAAATCACATTCGGCCATTGTTTTTCAAATGTACGTTTCCATACATTATTAGTTTTTGTCATCTCAAGAAAACCAGAATTTGTACTATTATCAAATCCATATACATAAATTTGTGTAGCATTATCCCAACTCTTATCATTTATGTTGCTCGACTGAAAATAAATCGTATAAGATCCATTTTCTGCCACTGCATTGACACCATTTTCTCCGTCCGCATCCTCATCCGCAGCTTCGCTTTCTGATTGACTTACTGCCTGGCCTTCCCAGACAACTGTCGCTTCATTCTCTTTGCTCTCGTCTGCTCTCTTAGCTGCTTCTGTGATATCCTGCTCCTCTTCGAATGCCTTTGCCTCAACCAGCACTTTCTTTGTATAGCTTGCTTCATCTGTACGATACTGAAGCTGCATATCAAAGTTGATTGCTGTTGCATCTGCTGGCATTGTAATCTGCAGATATTTAGAAGTAACTGTTCCATTATCGTCCTTGTCGTTCTTCCACTCTGCTGTTGGACTTGCCTTTGTTCCATTATTAAGAGTCACTGAATCTTTCAATGTCTCATCGATTGTTTTCTGTGTGTTTTTATCTGTAAGCTGATCGCTTGTCAGAAGATTGACTGCATCTATATCTGTTGCCGCAGATCCGTCCTCGTTTTTTAGATATACATTCAGACAGACTGATTGCGAGCACTGCCCCTGCGCAGTCACATGAATTGTCTGTGCAACATTCTGTTCCACAGTTTGTTCAGAATCTTTAGAAATGTTAATTTTTATCCGATCTTGTTCGTCACTGCTCTCTCCTGTTGCAAATACAGTATTTCCTGTTAATGCTGTTCCGAGTACCATTGTCACTACAAGTATCAGACTAACTCTCTGTTTTGCCTTTCCTCTCATTTTCGAACTCCATCCCTTTTCCATGAACCGATAATATAATTCTGTCTCTCCTCTGCTGTCTATCGGCATTCTCTTGTCTTTGTTTCATACACTATATTAACATAACTTTCCAATTTAATGAATATTAAATTTTCATGATTTATAACACAATTTCAAGATTTATAACACTATTTCAAGAAGTTACGTGTTTTATCCCCAAAAAATAACCCAGAATCAACTGATAAATTTTCTCTTTTATCAATTAATTCTGGATTATTTCACAGTAATAGCGTAAACTATTCACAGTTTACGTAATAGTAACGCCTGTTGAGTGTTTGTATTTTTATAGAAGTGCAATGTAGCACTTCTAGTTTTTGCAAGAAAAAAACAGCGCTTTCGCACTGCTTCTCATTCCTGTCTATATTCCATGTACCTTCAAAACTACATACAGTCAAAACCAACATCATCATCCAAACCTATCACTGCTTTGGTTATGCCCTCGACCTATTAGTAACAGTCAGCTCCATGTGTTACCACACTTC
>ENA-ORUN01002436-ORUN01002436.1-human-gut-metagenome-genome-assembly--contig:-NODE-2436-length-15008-cov-3.114826_pt1 | contig 15008 bp, 13 predicted proteins | sample MGYA00242080_ERZ509209 | MGnify/ENA primary metagenome ERZ509209 (study PRJEB26280, sample SAMEA2338786) | human gut metagenome | biome: human gut; feature: human-associated habitat; material: faeces... | reverse complement strand
GCGGGTGAACAGGCCCGAGCCGTGGACGCGGGGCAGGACACCGACTTCGGCGGCGAGAGGACGAATTTCGTTCTTCGCTCGGCCGTCGACGCGGTGGCCTTCGAGCAGCCACGCCTTGACGATCTTCTTCTGGAACTTGTAGGTGATCTCATCGAGGAACTGATCCATATCGGGATACTCCTCGAGGAACTTCTCGTGCCAGTGCTCGATCATCTCGTTCCAGCGGGCCTCGCGGACGTTCTTGTCGTCGGTGTCCATCGCGGCCTTGGCCTCGTCCATGAAGTTCTCGACGATCTTGTCGAACAGCTCCTGATTGAAGCTTGCGTGCGGGTAATCGAACTTGGGCTTGCCGATCTCGGCGACCATGCGGTTGATGAGCTCGACCTGCTTCTGATTCTCGTTGTGGGCCAGCTCGATGGCCTTGTACATGGTGTCGTTGTCGACCTCGTTCGCGCCGGCCTCGATCATGACGACCTTCTTGCCGGTGGAAACGACAGTCACGTCAAGGTCGGAGACCTTGCGCTGCTCGCTCGTGGGGTTGAGGACGAGCTCGCCGTTCACAAGACCGACCTTGAGCGCGCCGACAGGACCGTTCCAGGGGATATCGGAGATGGCAAGCGCGGCGGAGGTGCCGATCAGGGCCGCGATTTCGGGAGAGCAGTCGTGGTCGACGCTCATGACCGTTGCCATGATGGAAACATCGTTGCGGAAGTCGGAGGGGAAGAGCGGGCGGATGGGGCGGTCGATGACGCGGCTGGTCAGGATGCCCTTTTCGCCGGGACGACCCTCGCGGCGGTTGAAGGAGCCGGGGATGCGGCCGACGGAGTAAAGCTTCTCCTCAAAGTCGACGGAGAGGGGGAAGAAGTCGATGCCGTCGCGCGGGCGGGCAGAGGCCGTGGCGCAGACGAGCACGCGGGTGTCGCCGTAGCCGACCATGACGGCGGCGTTGGCGAGTTCAGCAAGCTTGCCGACCTCAAGCGTGAGGGGGCGGCCGGCGAGCTCCATCTCGTACTTGTGGTAGTTGGGGAACTGTCTGTGGGTGATGATGGTAGACATTTGTCGATCTCCTTTTTTGTAAAAATTCCGTATGGGAGCCGACCGTTTAGCACTTGAAAAAACGTCGGTCGCGCCGCCGCTTTTTCAACTGCTAAAGCATAGCAGGCTCTCATACGCGCAGGGAAAGTGCAGGGGGAAGTAAGAAAAGAAGGGTGATGCGTGCGCATCACCCTGTTTTCAAACTTACTTACGGATACCCAGCTTGGCGATCAGGGCACGATAGCGCTCGATGTCCTTCTTCATGAGGTAATCGAGAAGGCTGCGGCGCTTACCGATCATCTTGTAGAGGCCGCGGCGGGAGTGGTTGTCCTGCGGGTGCTGCTTGAGGTGCTCGGTGAGCTGAGCGATACGCTCGGTGAGGATAGCGACCTGAACTTCCGGAGAACCGGTGTCGCCTTCGTGGGTGCGGTTGGCCTCGATGATGGCCGTCTTCTGGTCTTTGAGCATCATAATGTATAATCCACCTTTCTGAAATTCTCCCGGCACTGAGCGGCGGGTCGGGGAGTCCTCCACGCCCCAAGTGCGGGAATACACGATAAGCGTGCTGAATTATAGTAACACAGCTTTTCCCCGTTGTAAAGCAAAACCTTTGGGATCATACCGTTTTTTTTGCATTTTGCCCGTTCCGCGCGGCGGAACGGACGAAAAAAGAGACGGCTTGCGCCGTCTCTTTTTTTCACTTCTTCAGTGCCGCGAAGTGCTCGCGCGTCAGCTTGATGACGACCGGGCTCAGCAGGAGCAGCGCGATGAGGTTCGGGATGGACATAAGACCGTTGAGCGTATCGGAGATATCCCACACAAGCGAGAGATCCGCGACCGCACCGCCGATGACCACAAGGCAGAAGACGATCTGATAGGGGCGGATGATCTTGCTGCCGAAGAGGAACTCCGCGCAGCGCGTGCCGTAGAGCGCCCAGCCGAGGATGGTGGACGTTGCAAAGAGCAGCAGCCCGACGGCCAAGATCAGCGAACCGACCTTGTCGCCGAAGACGCTCGAGAAGCCCGCGACCGCCGTGGGCACGCCCGCAAGGTCGTTGTTGCCGTAGTTGCCGTCCGCCGCACCGGAGCAGAGGACGACGAGAGCCGTCAGCGTGCAGATGACGATGGTATCCATGAAGACCTCGAAAATACCGTAGAGGCCCTGCTTGACGGGGTTCTTTTCCGAGGTGGCGGCGTGCGCGATCGGCGCGGAGCCGAGGCCCGCCTCGTTGGAGAAGACGCCGCGGCCGACGCCCTTGGTCATGGCAAGCTTGATGGAAATGCCCGCCGCGCCGCCGGTGACGGCAGCGGGGTCAAACGCGCCCTTGAAGATGGAAGCGAACACGCCGGGGACGGCGCTGACATTCGAAAAGACCACGATGAGCGCGCAGACGATGTAAATAACGGCCATACCGGGCACGAGCTTTTCCGTGACCTGGCCGATGCGCTTGACGCCGCCGAGCAGCACCAGCGCGACAAAGATGGCCACGCAGATGCCGGTGATCAGGCAGATGAGCATCTCCTTATTCGCCGCGTCCTCATTGAAGGCAACGGCGACGGACTTGACCGAGTCGGCAATGGAGTTGACCTGCGCAATGTTGCCGATGCCGAACGCCGCGATCGCGCCGAGCACGGCAAACACGGTGCCGAGCCACTTCCACTTGGGGCCAAGGCCGTTTTTGATGTAGTACATCGGGCCGCCGCACCAGTCGCCCTTCTCGTTGCGCTCGCGGTACTTGACGGCGAGCGTGACCTCGGAGAACTTCGTCACCATGCCGAACAGCGCCGAGACCCACATCCAGAACACGGCGCCGGGGCCGCCCAAAACGATTGCGCCCGTGACGCCCGCGATGTTGCCCGTGCCGACGGTGGAGGCAAGGGCCGTGGACACCGCCTGCAGCGGCGTGATCTCGCCGTCGCCCGCCTCGCTCTTTTTAAATATCTTACCGATGGTGTTTTTCCACCAGTAGCCGATCTTGGTGAACTGAATAAAGCCCACGGCGATGCTCAGGTAAATGCCCGTGCCGACAAGCAGCGCCAGCATCACCGGTCCCCAGACAAAGCCGTTCACCGCTTTGTTGATGTTCATAAACTGATCCATACTTTTCCCCTTTCCGAAAAAAATCACATTTCATGAAACACTGGATGAAAATATTTCATAGTCCAAAGCATACCAAATCGGCCGCCCGCTGTCAACGGGCAAAGCGGCGTTTCTCGCCGCTAAGAAGCAGTAAAATCTTGTATTTTATACAAGAAATCGTTAATATTTTATCATTTTAAGCGCATTTCCTGTGTTTTTTACCCATTCCGTCCCGGACACTTGAAGGGGATTGACAAGGAGAAGCTCCTATGCTATTCTAACTGTACTAACACGCTTAATACAGTTAGGAGGTACCTATGTTCACCTATATTTTTCTGCTTCCGGCGCTCGGCTTTCTGCTGCTCGGCCTTTTGTTCCTCATTGTGCTGTGCGCACGCTGACGGCCACGGGAGGACGATATGATAAGTTTGAATTACCGCGACGCGCGCCCGATCTACGAGCAGGTGTGCGACGGACTGCGGCGGCTGATCGTCTCGGGCGTCATCGCCGACGGGGACAAGCTCCCCTCGGTGCGTGCGCTGGCGACGCAGCTGGCCATCAACCCCAATACCATCCAGCGCGCCTACAACGAGCTGGAAACGAGCGGCTACTGCTGCTCGGTGCCGGGAAAGGGCTGCTTTGCCGTGCACACCTACCGCGAGCGCGACGACAAGCGCCGCCGCGCGCTGGAAGAACAGGTCAAAGAGCTTTTGCAGGAGCTGCGCGCCATGGGCGCGAGCGAAAAAGACATTCAAGCATTGTGCAGGGAGGGAGAAGAGAAATGATCGAAGTACGAGGTCTTAAAAAGACCTTTGACGGCTTTGCCGCGCTCGACGGCGCGGATCTGAGCGTGCCGCGCGGCGCGGTCTACGGGCTTGTGGGACCGAACGGCGCGGGCAAGACGACGCTGCTGCGCCACCTGACGGGCGTTTACCGTCAGGATGAGGGCAGCGTGCGCTTTGACGGCGAGGAGGTCTGGGAAAATGCGGGCGTGAAGGCGCGCATCGCCTCCATCCCCGACGACTGGTTCTACTTTATGCAGGCGGGGCTGCGCGATATGATGCGCTTTTACCGCGGGCTGTACCCGAAGTTCGATCAGGAGCGCTTTGAAAAGCTCCGCGAGGTCTTCGCGCTCGACGAAAAGCGGCCGCTGCGCCGCATGAGCAAGGGCCAGCAGAAACAGGCGGCCTTCTGGCTCGCGCTGTGCACGATGCCCGACTATCTCATCCTCGATGAGCCGGTGGACGGCCTCGACCCCGTGATGCGCCGTCAGGTGTGGAGCCTCATTTTGCAGGACGTTGCCGAGCGTGGCACGACAGTGCTTGTCTCGTCGCACAACCTGCGCGAATTGGAGGACGTGTGCGACCACGTGGGCGTGATGAGCCGCGACAAGCTCCTGCTTGAGCATTCGCTGAGCGAATTGCAGGACTATACCGTCAAGCTCCAGCTCGCCTTCGAGGGCACGGAGCTGCCCGCCCTGCCGCAGGAGATCAAGGTGCTGCACCACGCGCAGACCGGGCGCGTCCACACGCTCATCTGCCGCGGCAGCGCAGAGGAACTGGAACAGCAGCTCGCCGCGCTGCACCCGATCTTTATCGACGCGGTGCCGCTGTCACTTGAAGAAATTTTCATCTATGAACTGGGAGGTGAGGACTATGCGATCCGCGACATCGTTCTTTGATAAGACTTTATTCCGCAGCCAGCTCAAGCACACCTGGCCGCTCTGGCTCGGCTACACCGCCTTGTGGCTTTTCCTCGTGCCGGTCATGCTCTTTTCAGAGCTTTCCGCCTATCAGCTCGGTTACAGCGCAGCGGATGCATCCCGCCTGCTGCTCAATACCGGCGTGCGCGGCGGCGTCTTCATTTCCTTCTTCTTCGGCCTTTTCTTTGCGATGCTCGCCTTCTCGCACCTGACGCAGAGCCGCGCGACGAACGGCTTCCATGCGCTCCCCGTGCGGCGCGAGACCATCTTTCTGACCGCCTACCTCACGGGACTGTTCTGCCAGCTTTCCACCATTCTCGTCACGTTCCTGCTCGGCGCGGCGGTCTCTGCCCCGCTGCACCTCAGTTTCTGGAGCGTCACTGTCGCGGCCATGGGCAGCGCCATGCTCGAAGCCGTCTTTTTCTACTCCTTCGCCGCGCTGTGCATGATGATGACGGGGCAGATCCTCGCCGCGCCCGTCTTCTATTTCGTCGGCAACATCCTCGTTCCGGGAATGGAATATCTGCTGCGCGACTTTGCGGGCAATTTCCTCTTCGGCTACAGCGGGCACACCGGCATTACGCTCGATTTTCTCTCCCCGCCTATCTATATGTACACCGAGGTGGATATCGCCTCGATCGAGACCTGCGAGAATGGCTCGTACTATGTGACCGCCTACGCGCTCGATCGCCGCTCGCTCATGATCCTCGCCGCCTACGCGCTCGCGGGACTTGTCATCGCCCTCATCGCGTTGCTCCTCTACCGCACGCGCAAGAGCGAGATGACCGGCTCGACGGTCGCCTTCCCGTGGGCGACGCCCATCTTCAAGTACGGCGTGGCGTTCTGCACCGCCGTTTCGCTCGGCCAGTTCCTCTACTATTTCCTCTTCGGCCAGTACCGTTCGAGCGGCAACGATTCCCTGCCCGGCACGATCCTCTGCATGGCGGCGGCGGGGCTTGTGGGCTACTTTGTCGCTGAGATGCTCATCAAAAAGAGCTTCCGTGTCTTCCGCGCGGGCGCAAAGGGCGCGGTCATCGTTTCGCTCGCTCTCGTGCTGCTCGGCGTTGTGATGAGCTTCGACCTCACGGGCTATGAAAAGCGCGTGCCGGACGAGAGCGAGATCAAATCTGCCTTCTACACCTTCTCCGGCATGACGGACGTCACGACCGACGACGCCGATACCATCCGCCGCCTCACCGCGGCGCACCAGGCCATCGTCAAAAACCGGAACGAGCAGGTGCGCATCGCAGACGCATCGGACGCGGATACGCTCTCCCTGAGCGATTATGACGACATCGAACCCTTCCACCTGCGCCTGACCTACTATCTCAAGGACGGCTCGCAGCTCTCGCGTTCCTATTACGTCTACCTGCGGAGAAGTGACCTCACCGCGCCCTCGTCCGTCACAGCGCGCGTGAACGCGCTCTATATGTGCAGAGAGTCCGTGCTCCGCCGTGTCCTCGGCTACGGCTACGAGCACCTCGGCGATGCGCCGCGCTTCCTCGACAGCTATTGCTACTATTACGATGACAACTCCGGTGGAAAGGACTATGCCCTCACCGCCGCGCAGGCCGAACAGGTCTACGCCGCGCTGATGCAGGACGTTCAGGATTCCGATAACGGCGGCAGCGACATCTTCGCCGTGCAGGAATACCAGTACGATTCCCCCACCCACTTCTCGCCCGAGCTGTACTTTGAGTCCACCAATGAAAAAGGCCGCCCGGAGGTATATTCGCTCGGCCCCAATGTGAATAACTCAACGCCCAACACCCTGCAAGTACTGAATGAGCTGCTGCCCGAGCTGAAATCCAACACCGTAACGCCGCCCAGCGACGACGGCATTCACACCCTCCCCGCCACAGAGGACGTTTCCACCACAGAAAGCGTGAACTAACATGGCAGAAAACGCAAAGCGGCGGCGCAGGCGCCGCCGCACCGGGAGTAAGAAAGCCTTCCTCGTCCTGCTCGCGCTCGTTTTGCTCGTTCTCGGCGGCGTGAGGCTGCGCTATGCGCTCGCCCACCGGGATCTCCCCGGTTCGAATGTCAGCGTGCCGGACTTTGTCACGGTCGACTACATTCCGATAAACGAATACTCCCGCCCCGGCACGCCGCTCAAGGAAATTTCCGGCGTGGTGGTGCACTATGTCGGCAATCCCGGCACGAGCGCCGCGGCAAACCGCAGCTTTTTCGCCAACCTCGCGCTGACGCACGAGACCTACGCGAGTGCGCATTTTGTCGTCGGGCTGGAGGGTGAGATTCTGCAGTGCGTGCCGCTGACGGAGATCGCCTACTGCTCGAACACCGCGAACGACTACACCGTGTCCATCGAAGTCTGCCACCCCGACGACACAGGCAAGTTTGACGACGCGACGATGGAAAGCCTCGAACAGCTCGTCGCGTGGCTCTGCGAGACGTTCGATCTTGACCCCGCCAAAGACGTCATCCGCCACTACGACGTAACAGGCAAGATCTGCCCGAAGTATTACGTCGAAAACGAGGATGCGTGGCTCGCCTTCAGGCAGAATGTGGGCGCGCGCATCGAAGTGGACAATGCCTCGGAAGGCTGATCGCCGCAATGTAAGGAGGCCCTGCCATGAAACGTATGTTTGCCGCGCTGCTTTGCCTTGCGTTAGGGCTTGCGCTGTTCCTCTCCCTCCGAAGCGAGCCCGATGAACCGCTCCTCCATGTCGCGCTGAAACCAGCCTGCGAGCAGGACGCCGCCTACGTCTATGAAACGGTCTGTGCGAGCGGCAAAAGCCGCCGCTGTGAGGCCTTCACGCCCGACAGCGCAGTCTTTTACACCGCAGACTATGCAGACTTCGACACCTCCGCGCTTCACTCTCACAGGGTCAACACCCTCGTCGCCACCACGCTCTATGACTCCGTCGGCAACACCGTTTCTCCCGATGAAACGATGCTCTCGATGATGCACGCCGCCGAGCAGATCGACCACGCGATCTTCGATTTTCAGATCATCGTCGTGAACGGCCAGCGCTACTTTGCCTTTGTTAAGCTCAACGTCAACTGGTGGGATCCGTGCACCCTGTACGAGTACGACGGCGGAGAGCTCCGCGAGCTTTGTCAATGGGACAATATGCGCCTGCTGTCGGTCGGCCTCATCTGAAATCCATATGAAAAAACGTCTGTCTCGGCCGAGACAGACGTTTTTTGTTTTAGCTTTTCGCTTCCAGGCTGTAGGGATCTCTGCCCGCGGCGAATTCGGCGATCATCTCCGAGGTGAGGGCGATGCCGTTGCCCGTATAGTTCTCTCGCAGCTCCTCGCGGCTGACCCACGCGCCGTCCGCCAGCTCAAAGTTGTCGAGATGGATCGTATCGTCGTCGCCGTCGAGCCTGCACCAGTAGCCCATCATGATGTTGCCGCTGATGCCCCAGGGCTGGCAGCGATAATAACGCAGGTCCTTGACCCTGAGCCCGACCTCCTCCATCACCTCGCGCTGCACGGTCTGCTCAAAGCTCTCGGCAAACTCGGTGAAGCCGGCGACGAGCGCCGTGCGCGTCGCGCCGGGGCGGTTGGCGTATTTCGTGAGCAGCAGATAGTCCCCGTGCGTCACCGCCACGATGACCGAGGGGTTGATGCGCGGGAAGATCATGTTGCCGCACTTGGGGCAGCGCATCATACGCTCGTTTTCGTCGTGGACGAGCGTTTCCCCGCAGCAGCCGCAATAGCGCGCGCTGCGATACCATGAGCACAGATGCCACGCGCTCACGGCGGCGTAGGCAAGCTCCTGCGGCTTTTCCGTGCGGAAGAGGCCGATATTGCGGTAGGAATAGCCCTCGATCGCGCGCTCTTCTTCGTCAAAGAGCAGATAATACTCCCGCCCGTCGAGTTCAAAGAGATAGGTGAACGCCTCGTCAGGCTCTGCAAACATCGAGCGCACGGGAAATTTCAGCCCGTTGTCGTCGATGCGGCACAGCAGGTCGCGCCCGCGGAACTGCACCACGGCGCTGCTCTTTTTCGGCACGGCATTCTTTTTCCACTCGTTAAAAAGGTGCTTCGGCTCGATATCCTGGATCATGTCGGCTTTCCTCCCGCTTGTTTGTTCTTTAGCAGGGCTATTCTACAACGCGCCGCGGCATTTTGCAAGATGCGCATCACTCCTGAATCACGCGCTCGGCTTCGAGCTTTTTGAGCTTTTCTCTCGTTCGGCACAATGCGCGGATACACTGCGCGGCGCAGATGCAGAGTCCTATCAAAAGCAGCACCATCAACGCGATGGCCGGTATATATATTACGGGCTCTGCATAGCCGCCGGTCTGAAAGCGCCGATACAGCCTGCCGATCAGCGGCACTATTTCCGCAAACGCGATAAACGGGCACATCACAGCCCCGCTCCACAGCACGCGCCGCACGCGCTTTATCTGCGCCATTAACGAATCCAAATCAGAATACAGCTCAAACGGCGTACCGTCTTTCTTCTTGCGCAGGATCAGATACTCTCCCACCGTGCCCACATGCTCGATGCCGAGCTCGCGCAGTCCCTTGATATATTGCAGCCGCTCCATTTCTTTCTTTTTCGTCGCCTGCACGCGGTATTCGTACTCATCCGGCTCGCCGCGGTGGAAGCAGTAGAACAGACCTACTTCATAGCACTGCCAGCCCTCGCGCGACTTGCGGTCGAGCATTTCCTCGATCCGTTCCGGGTCATAGGCGTAGACAAACATCCGCGGCATGATCTTTTCAAACATGGCTCTCTCCTCTCAGTTCCATTCGTTTGTCAGCGCGACGGCATTTTGCAAGGTGTCTTACTCCTGCACGACGCGCTCGGCCTCGAGCGATGCGATCTTCCTTTTCGCGCGGCGCAGTCCCCGCGGGCAGTCGACAATCCCCACGATGCAAATGGGCAGGAGCAGTGCCGACGCCGCAAGGAGAAATACCTGCGACGAGCGGAAGCTTATGGCGGCCATACCCGCATACTTGCCGATCACGTTCGCATTCATCAGCGTCATTAGAATATTCATCAGCGTGATGCTCATCCAGCCAAGGCTCAGCAGCAGACCTGCGCGCAGGTAGCGCACGGCTTTTTTCTGCTGGGCGATGAGGGAATCGAGGTCTGAGTACAGATCAAAAGGCGTGCCGTCCGCCTTCTTGCGCAGAACGAGCAGGTCTCCCACGCCGCCGACCTCTTCAATGCCAAACTCTGTAAGCTCTGCGATGTAGGTAAGACGGTCTATCCCCGCTTCCTTCACCTGCACGCGATATTCGTATTCGTTCGGCTCCCCCCGGCGGTAGGCGGAAACCAGCGAGCCGAATTTTTCAAGAAGCCAGCCCTCTTTCGCCATTTCGTTTGCCCGCCTTTCGATCCGCTCGGGGTCAATGGCATAGCTCGACAGATGCAGCCTTATCTTTTTGTCCTTCGCCATCGTGCGTCCTCCCTTCAGTTCCAGTCGGCGGTGAGCGCATCGCCGTTTTGCGTCAGCTCATGCAGTCTTCGCAGCTCCGCGCGCACGGCCTCGCGGCCCGCGGGCGTGATCTGATACTCTTTTTTGCGCCCCTCGCTCTCGTCGCCGAGCGAGGCGATCCACCCCCGCTCGGTGAGCGTCGAAAGCGCGCCGTAGAGCGTGCCCGCGGCGAGCCGCACACGTCCTCCGCTCAAGCTTTCCACGTTCTGCATGATGCCGTAGCCGTGCAGCGGCGTATCCAGCGAAAGCAAAATGTAAAAGACCGCTTCGGTCAGCGCCGTCGTTCCCATGAGATGTCCTTCTTTCTTCGGTATCCGTTATAACGGATACCGATATATCGTCTACCGATAAAATATCATGTTGCCTTCTTCCCGTCAACTGAAAAAACGGAATGCCCGCCCCAACATCGTCAGTGCTTTCCACAAACAAAAAGGCAGGGAATGCAAGATGCATTCCCTGCCAAACAGTCTCGTTTCGTATCCGCAGACGCGAAAGAATTGAGATTCGCTTTTTCCGGCGGCGTGTACGTCGGAAAAAGCACTCTGCGCGAAGCTTGTGTCGAATTGTCCGCTTTCAGCGGACAACCGAGGCGCAAAGCGCAGCGAATCCTTCTCAAAAAAGCGGTCCCACCGCTTTTTTGAAGGTATTTTATAGTCTCGTGATGACCGGCAGCACCATCGGGCTGCGCTTGGTCGCCTTGAAGAGGTAATTGCTCACCGCGCTGCGGATCGCGCCCTTGAGCTCGTTCAAATCGCGCCCGCGCTTGCCGCGGTACGCCTCCGCCGTGGACATCGTCAGATTCCTGAGATCCTGCAGCAGCTCTTCGGAGTCCTTGACGTAGATGAAGCCGCGCGTGATGATCTCCGGTTCTGCGAGCAGGTCGCCGTTCTGGGCGGAAATTGGCAGCACCACGACGACCATGCCGTCCTCTGCAAGGTGCTTGCGGTCGCGCAGCACCACCGCGCCGACATCGCCGACGCCATAGCCGTCGACAAACACCTCGCCCGCGGGCGCGTAGCCGGGCACGCACTTCATCGAGCGCGCGCCGATCTCGATGGCGTCGCCATTGTCGCAGATGACGATGTTCTTGCGGTCCATGCCCATTTGCAGGGCGAGGTCCTTGTGAATTTGCAGCATACGCTGCTCGCCATGCACGGGGATGAAGTACTTGGGCTTTGTGAGCGCGTGGATGATCTTGAGCTCCTCCTGGCAGGCGTGGCCCGAAACGTGCAGCATATCCGCGCGGTCGTAGATGACCTCGACTCCCTTGCGGAAGAGCTCGTTGATGACGCGCGAGACGGTGTTTTCGTTGCCGGGGATGGCGGAAGCCGAGATGATGACGCGGTCGCCGGGGCCGACCTCGATCTGCTTGTGCTGGGAGAACGCCATGCGGTACAGGGCGGACATCTCCTCGCCCTGCGAGCCGGTGGTGACGATGACCTGCTTGTCAAGCGGCATCGACTTGATCTTGTTGATGTCGACCACGGTGTTTTTCGGCGGCTTCATGTAGCCGAGGTCGGTCGCGACCTTTGTGACGTTTTCCATGCTGCGGCCCGTGACGGCCACCTTGCGCCCGCACTCCGCCGCCGCGTCCATGATCTGCTGGATACGGTGGACATTGGAGGCAAAGGTCGTGACGATGATGCGCTGCTTGCAGCCCTGGAAGAGACGGTTGAAGGTTCTCCCCACGGTGCGCTCGCTCATCGTGTAGCCCGGGCGCTCAACGTTCGTCGAATCCGCGAGCAGCGCCAAAACACCCTGCTTGCCAAGCTCGCCGAAGCGGGCAAGGTCGATCACCTCGCCATCGATGGGCGTCGAGTCGATCTTGAAGTCGCCCGTGTGGACGACGGTGCCGAGCCCCGTGTGGATGGCGAAGGCAACAGAGTCCGCGATCGAGTGGTTGACGTGGATGAACTCCACGCTGAACTTGCCGGCCTTGACGGTCATGCCGCTCTCCACCGTGACGATCTTCGTCGACTTGAGAAGGCCGTGCTCCTCGAGCTTCAGGCGGATGAGGCCTGCGGTGAGGCGCGTGCAGTAGATGGGGATATTCACCTTTTTCAGGATGTAGGGCACCGCGCCGATATGGTCCTCGTGCCCGTGGGTGATGAACAGGCCGCGGATGCGGTTCTTGTGCTTGACAAGATAGCTCACGTCGGGGATGACGCAGTCGATGCCGTACATATCGTCGCCGGGGAAGGCCATGCCGCAGTCGACCACGATGATCTCGCCGCCGTATTCGTAAACGGTCATATTCTTGCCGATCTCATTGAGACCGCCGAGAGGGATGATTTTTAACTGTTCAGCCAATGCTGGATCAACTCCTTTTGATTCGTTTGAAGCATAAACGATAGATTTGTTTTGAATTTGTTCTGTGTCCGGGCCAAAAGGCGCAAGGCAGAAGAGACGTCCGTGCCCATGCTTCGCCCTGCTTCACGAAGCAAATGCACCTGCGGCGCCTTGATAAGACCCATATGGACTTTTTTATAAAAACCGCGACAGGCCGCGGCCAAAACCAAAGAAAAAACAGGCATTCGCGCGGAAAAGACGCGCATTTTCCCGCCATGTACGGAGTAGTATAGCACATTCCGCGCAAAAAGTATACCACATTTTTTGTCGACGGGCAAAAATTTCGTTTTTATATTGTATCCATGCCATACCCCGTGCTATAATGAAATGGATTATTCCCCTGTGCTGAGCCGCAGGGGGCATTATCCGGACGGGAGGCAGCCTATTTATGAGGAACAAAAAGATCAGCAAGCTGGTAGACCCCAGCTTCCGGCTCTACTTTGTTGTCGGCTTTTTATTCGCGGCCGTCACGCTGTGCGTGAGCGTTCCGCTCGCCATCTGCGAGGCCGCTGCGATGGCGTTTCTCCTGTGGTACTTCCGCCACACGGCGCAGAAGCGCCGCGAGGGGATCCGCCGGTACATCGACGATGTGACCGACGACATGACCACGGCTGACAAGGCCTCGATGCTCTCGGCCCCGTTCGCGATGATGGTCTTCCGTCCCGACACGCAGGAGATCCTATGGAGCAACGACAGCTTTTTGCAGCTCACCGGCGTGCAGGAGGATATCTTCGATAACCGCATCGACGATGTGCTGCCTGACTTTCCGACCCACTGGCTGCTCGAGGGCAAGAGCGAATGCCCCGAGACCGTGATGCTCGGCGGGCGCCATTTCCGCGTGTTCGGCAACCTGAGCCACCCCACCTCCCGCCGCGGCGGACAGAGCCTGCTTGCCACGACCTACTGGACGGATGTGACCGAGCAGGACACGCTGCGCGAGGAGAACGAGAGCCGCCGCCCCATCGTGTCGATCATCATGATCGACAACTACGAGGAGCTGATGAAGGCCGGCAGTGAGGCCTCGCGCAGTGCGGTGCTCGCCGCCATCGACGAAAAGCTCAGCGACTGGCTCAAGGACTCCCACAGCCTGCTGCGCAAATTCGACCGCAACCGCTACGTGCTCGTCACGACCGAGCAGGAGTATCAAAGCCTGCTCGAGGGCAAATTCTCCGTGCTCGACGCGGTGCGGAGCGTCGTCACCGAGGACGGCGTGGCCGCAACGCTCTCGATCGGCGTGGGCAAGGACGTGGATGATTACGAAACGCTCTACCAGAACGCCATGCTCTCGATCGAAATGGCGCTCTCGCGCGGCGGCGACCAGGTCGTCGTGCGCAACCGTCTCGACTTTGAATTCTATGGCGGCAAGTCCAAATCCACCGAAAAGCGCACAAAGGTCAAATCCCGCGTGATGGCCAACGCCCTCGGCGAGCTCATCTCCGACGCGGGGCAGATCTTCGTCATGGGCCACCAGCACGCGGACATGGACGCCGTCGGCGCGGCGGCGGGCATCTGCTGCATCGCGCGCAAGCGCGGCAAAAAGGCGCAGATCGTCATCGACATGGAGGACAACGTCGCAAAGCCCATCCTCGCAAAGCTCGCCTCGCTGCCTGAGTATAAGGATGCGTTCATCTCGGGAAGCGACGCCTTCATCTCCGCCCAGCCGGGCGCGCTGCTGGTCGTGGTGGATACGAACCGCCCCGACTTTGTCGAATCCGAGCAGCTTCTTGACGCGTGCAACCGCGTGGCGGTCATCGACCACCACAGAAGGGCCGCGAATTACATCGAATCCGCCGCGCTCAACTTCCACGAGCCGTATGCCTCGAGCGCATCCGAGCTTGTGACGGAGCTGCTGCAATATCTCGCCGACCCGACCGACCTGCTGCGCGCGGAGTCCGAGGCGCTGCTCGCAGGCATCGTGCTCGACACGAAGAACTTCACGATGCGCACCGGCGGGCGCACGTTTGAGGCCGCCGCGTTCCTGCGCCGCGCGGGTGCGGACACGTCGGATGTGCAGCGGCTCTTCCAGAGCGATCTGGCCGGCATGATCGAGCGCTACGACATCATCCGCCACGCCGAGCTCGTGCACGGCGATATCGCGGTCGCGGCGGTCGAAAAGGAGATCGACCGCGTGACGGCGGCCAAGGCATCCGACGAGCTTTTGACGCTCTCCGGCATCCACGCCTCGGTCGTTCTCTACAAGCACGGCACGGGCGTCAATCTCTCCGCGCGCTCGCTCGGCGAGATCAACGTGCAGTTCATCATGGAAAAGCTCGGCGGCGGCGGCAACTCCACCACCGCGGGCGGACAGATCCCGGACGGGACGGTGGACGCGGTGCGCGAGCAGCTCATCGCCGCCATCGACCAGTATTTGGAAGGATAAAAAACCACCATCAGGAGGATAGAACGATGAAAGTGATTTTA
>ENA-ORUN01002396-ORUN01002396.1-human-gut-metagenome-genome-assembly--contig:-NODE-2396-length-15204-cov-3.524457_pt1 | contig 15204 bp, 9 predicted proteins | sample MGYA00242080_ERZ509209 | MGnify/ENA primary metagenome ERZ509209 (study PRJEB26280, sample SAMEA2338786) | human gut metagenome | biome: human gut; feature: human-associated habitat; material: faeces... | reverse complement strand
AGACACAATCCATAAATACTTGATGGTATTGCCAACGGAATTAAATATTTTAAGATTTCACCTATACAGGTTACTAACATAATAATCCCAAATTGTCTCATATATTTCATAATTTTCACCCTTCTTTCCACAAAACGCGACAGCCTTAACTGTCGCGTCTTTAATAATACATACTTTTTTTAATTATGTACATAGTTTTGTGGTATTAACTTAGGGCTTTTTTTGCACTTTCTAGTATTATTGTTTCCTGACTCTTTCAATTCTAATTACATAAAAAGCCCAAAACAGTTTTCCTTAGAATATCCCATGTTAAAAACACTGACTTCTTTTGTTTATTTGGATTATTTATATGCTTTATCCTTGTTAATGTTGTTTAACACTTCTGTTGTCAAAAGCATTATTGCAGTAAATATTAAAATATATACCGGGAATAATCCTATGTTAATATACTGGGCAATAAGTCCGAATAATGGTGGCATAAATGTTGTTCCCACATAAGCAAATGCCATCTGTATTCCGATAACCGCCTGTGAATTATCCGCGCCAAAGTTAAATGGTGTTGAATGAATAATTGACGGATATATTGGTGCGCAACCAAGACCTATTGTTATAAGTCCTGCCAAAGCAATAGCTGCACCCGGTATTGGCATAAATAACATTACAATACCTGCCACAATTATTACAATTCCAAGTCTTATCATATTCTTGTCGCCTAACTTGTCTGCAATAAATCCGCACAGGAAACGTCCAAATGTAATTCCTATGTAGAAAAATGCTGCAAACTTGGCTGCTATGTTGCTGTCAATGCTTCTATTTAATACAAGATAACTTGCACACCACAATGTTGTTGTCTGCTCAACTGCACTATAGCAGAAGAATGCAAATAAAATGTAGATTACCCCTTTAATATGTAATACTTCTGATAATGATTTAGCTTTTCTCTCCTGTGGTTCTTCCTGAGTTCTTTCGTTCTTTCCATTGATTACATTGTTTTCGCTGTTTTCTACTTTTTTCCATAATGGCAATGTTATAAATAATGCTGCTGTAAGTGTAAACTGAAGTACTGAAATAACACTGTAACCACCACGCCAGCCTAAACCATGAGCCATACATGTTCCTATAATATATGGTCCTATTGATGCGCCAACTCCCCAGAAACAGTGAAGCCAGCTCATATGTTTTGAGGAATAATGTAGTGCAACATAATTATTTAATGCCGCATCTACAGCTCCTGCACCTAATCCATATGGTACTGCAAGCACACATAATATTATGAAACTATGTGATAGTGAAAATCCAAGCAATGCTACTGCTGTCATTAATACACTAATAGCTGTAACTTTTCCCGTTCCAAGCTTAATGTTTAATCTGTCTGAAAACAAACTTGATATAACCGTTCCCATTGATATAATCATTGTTATAATTCCTGCTGAAGACAATGATGCATTAAGTTCGATATGCATCTGTGGCCACGCTGAGCCCAACAGAGTATCAGGCAAACCTAAACTTATAAATGCTAAATAAATAATTACTAATAATGCTGAATACATTTTTTCCTCCTTCTTTTGCATTTTCCTGCAAGTTACTTTTTAGTTTTCAGATTATATTAATTTTCTTAAATTAAAATTTTTATTCCTGAATCTGTGTTTTGGACTCTATATTTCTTTGTAGTATTTCTACTACCTGTTTTATAATTTTTTCATCTGTTTGATATTTTTTATACTCACTAATTCCCGGAAGTCCCATAAAAACGTCTGGATTTCTATATTTCATTGTGCTCTCTATAATTGTTTTTCCCGACATATGGAAGCTTTTGGTTTTTGTTCTCTTAATCAGTTCTGCAATATTATTTTGACTTACACCTGCACCAACTAATATTTCTATTCTTCCTTCCGCCTGTTCAACCAAATTTCTAATGGTTTCAGCACCTACAATGCAGTTCTGTTTTCCTCCTGAAGTTAAAATCGTATCCACACCAAGTTTTATGGCTTCTTCCATTGTTTGAAAATAATCCTTACACATATCGAAAGCTCTATGAAGCGTAATTTTACACTGACCTGCCTCTTTAATAAGTTCTTTCATCTGCTTTTCATTTAATGTTCCGTCAATATTTAAACTCCCAATTACAACTGCATCCGCGCCTTCGTTTTTAAAGTTTTCCACCTGTCTGCACATAATTTCGTGTTCATATTCTGTGTAGCAAAAATCACCGTAACGAGGACGTATCATTACGTTAATTGGAATCTGAATATGGTTTCTAATAGTTTTAAACAATTCTAAATCCGGAGTTGTTCCTCCTATAACAAGATTTGAGCATAACTCAATTCTTGTTGCTCCTCCATTATATGCGGAAATTGCTGATTCTACTGAATCAACACAAACTTCTAATATGTATTTTGACATATGATTTCTCCTATAAATTTTAACTTCGATAATTGTATCACACTTATTTATTACTTGTATATACGGCCAATCTATTTTTGTATATATTTTATCTTCTTTTTTATTGTTTTTTATTTTTCATCTTAACGACTCATATGGTACAATAAATTCTAAGGTCGGGTTTTGTATATTTTCTATAAACACCCTCAAATTTATTCTACATAATTATAGAAGAACGGAGAGAAAATGAAAAAAAATATTATAGTAATTTTGCCCATAATACTGTCGGTTATAACCGTGGCAATATTTTTTAACCTTTCGGTTAAACCTATGGATACGGCAACTAATGTTTTGGGCCAGAAAGAAACGATGAGTCAGAATGAAAATTCGAAGAAAAACACTATAGGAAACGCAGCTCAAAATAATAGCAATTCAAAATCAATCGGAAGCAACACAGGCACTTCATCCGATGAAAGCAACTCTTCAAGTTCAGGACAAACCACTACTAAAGATTCAAGTACTGTTGCAACAACCGCTCCTGCTAATACTATTAAGTTAAGTTTTGTTGGTGATTGTCTCTGTGCAACAGACGAAAATACTTCTTATGAGAATTGTTTTAATGACGTTGCAAAGGCTAAGAATCCTTCATATTTTTTAGAGAAAGTTAACTCTTATTTCTTAAATGATGACTTTACAATTGCTGACTGCGAAAATGTTTATTCAGACAGCAAGAAGTTGAAAGTTAGCGACAAGGGACAATATGCAGATCCTAATGTCCGTGCTTTTTGGTTTAAGTCACCTGCAAAAAATGCCAAAATCTTATCAGCCGGTGGCATTGATATGGTTTCTATTTCAAATAATCATATTAATGATTACGGCTTGGAGGGACATGAAGACACAAGAAAAGCTTTAGATGCTGCTAACGTTAAATGGGGCGAGGAAGGTAAGATTGTTTATTTTGAAAAGCATAATTTTAAAATTGCTGTAATTTGTGTATCTATGTATGGCGATTATGTTTTACCTACAATTCAGTCTGCCCTGAAAAAAGCGGAGAAGAAAAGTGACTATCAGATTATTTATTTTCACGGTGGAACAGAGGGGCTTCACGAGCCTGAAAGTTGGAAGGTTAACGCCTGTCACACTTTACTTGATTCCGGTGCCGACCTGATAATTGGCGACCACCCACACGTGCTACAGCCATTAGAGAAATACAAAAACAAAACAATTATTTATTCAATGGGCAACTTTATTTTTGGTGGCAACCGCCATCCCGAAAACCGCACAATCATATACCAGCACACAATAACTCTTAATTCAAATAATAAAGTATCAAAGGAAACCGGCGACATAATTCCATGCTACGTTTACACCGGAGATACAAACAACTGGCAGCCTGCGCCAATAAAAGACAAGGCTACGAAAAAGAAAGTGCTAAGTTTTATGAACGGGAAGAGAAAAAGTCCGCTGTAGATTAAATGTTGCAGAAAGTACCCCGATACGGCAAAAATGCTTTTCGGGGTACTTTTTTATTCTCTTTTCTGTTGATTTATACCACAACATTCCTATTTTTTAAGTTTGTTGCGGTATTCCCTTCTTTATAGCATCACATATCATTTGAATGCAGCTAATTTGATAACCTTTTCTCGTTAGAAATATTGATGCGTACCCCGATATTTCGTAAGCTTCTTTTTTCGGGGTACGTTTTCTTTTAATACAACCAATATGATAATTAATTTCTTGTTTGAAATAGCGATATGTACCCCAATATTTCATAAATCTCTTTTTTCGGGGTACGTTTTCCTTTAATACAACCAATATGACAACTATTTTCTTGTTTGAAATAGCGATATGTACCCCAATATTTCATAAACCCCTTCTTTCGGGGTACGTTTCACTTTCCAGAAGCATTGCTCACTTTTTCAAAAATAAATAAGGTCCGATATTTCTACCAGACCTTTTTATTTCAAATATTCAATTATACAAATTTAATTTTGAATCAACTACTCTACAATTCAATACTTTCAATCTTCAATATTTGTATCCTATCTACTTATTATAATAAATGTGCTCTTAAATCTTCATCGCTCATTTCTGTTAAGTATGCAGGTGCAATATCTAATACTGTCTTGCATCCTTTCTGGCCTTCATCATAAAGACGTTTTGCAGCTCTTGCATAAGCGATTAATACACTTGTTGTAAATTCAGGGTTTGAATCTAACTTTAAGCTATATTCGATAATGTGATTATGTTCTTTGTTCATTCCTGTCTTTCCTGAACGAATTACAAAACCACCGTGAGCCATTCCGCTGTGGTTCTTTTCTAATTCTTCTTCAGTAATGAAATGAACTGTTGTATTGTAGTCTGAGAAATAGTTAGGCATTTCTTTGATTTCTTTCTCTACTGTTGCAGCATCTGCACCTTCTTCTAATACAACAAAACATTCTCTTTCATGTTTTTCTCTTGTTGTAAGTTCAGGATTTTCACCTGATCTAACTCTTTCCAAAGCACTTTCAACAGGGATTGTGTACTGCTTTGCATTCTTAACGCCTTTGATTCTACGAATTGCATCTGAATGTCCCTGACTAACACCTTTGCCCCAGAATGTGTAATCTTTTCCATCTGGAAGAATTGCATTAGCATAAACTCTGTTAAGTGAGAACATTCCAGGATCCCAACCTACTGAAATAACTGCTACTTTTCCAGCTTCCTTAGCCGCCTTATCTACTGCTGCAAAATGTTCAGGAATTCTTGCGTGAGTATCAAAACTGTCAATTACGTTAAACATTGAAGCAAACTGTGGAGTCTGTACAGGAAGATCTGTAGCACTACCGCCACATAAAATCATAACATCTATCTTATCTTTCCAGTCTGCAACTTCATCAATATGACATACCGGAACATTTTCTGTTAAAATAGTTACATTTTTAGGATTTCTTCTTGTAAATACAGCAACTAATTCCATATCATTAGCTTCTTTAACTGCGCATTCAACACCTTTTCCAAGGTTACCATAACCTAAAATACCAATTCTTGTTTTCATTTCAGTCTCTCCTCTAATATTTTTTACTTAATCTTCTCTCTGGTTTTCACCAACTAACATAGTCTTTTAAAATTTTTCACCAAAAAAATTATAGTTTTTTTCACCCTATTTGGCAATACTTTAGCTGCATATTTATTCATTTATTATAACAAAAAAATTCCATCCTCTCCAACTATTAAGGCACTGTATCGATATTGCTTCATCGACACAGCGCCCCGTTTAGGTAAACTTAAATGATTATCTAACTCTACTATTTTTCTAGCTTTACTGATTATCTAACTTAAATAATTCTCTAACTTTACTGTTTCTCTAACTTGCTATTTTTTAACTTTTATAGCCTTCTTTGCACTCCATTTTCCTTTGACTTTCTTTCCGTTACTGTCTACTTTGTATGCACAAACCTGAATGTAATATTTCTTCTTTGCCAATTTTTTGATTACAAGTTTGTTTTTTGTAATTGTTATTATTTTGGCCTTTTTCATTTTCTTGTTTGTTGCATATCTAAGCTGATAGCCTTTTACGCCATTTACTTTTCTCCATTTTACTGTTAATGATTTCTTCTTATTGTTCTTTGCAGAAACACCTTTAACCTTTGCAGGTTTTGTTACTTTTGCGGATACCTTACCTCCAGCATTAGGATTGTCAGTTTTTGGATTTGATGGCTTATTTGTATTTTCAACAACAATCTGTTTTACAACCTGACCTTCATATAAGTCCTTGAAAGTTACAACTACTTCGTATGTTCCAACTTCCTTTACTTCATCTACTGCCTTGCCTGTTGCTTTGTTTCTGTAAGTTACTGTGTAGTATTCAGATGAAATCACCTTGTCATCTGTATCATTTACAGTTACTGTTGGAGTAATGCTGTTTCCTGTATATTCAAATTTTGTATTTGAAATATCAACACTCTTAATCTGTTTTATAGGCTGTTTTTCTGTCTGACCGCATTTACATTTGTTTTCTATGTAACCGTCTTTTTCAGTTGTTGCCTTTGTTACTGTTGATAATGCAACATAATCATGCTTATGCTCTTCTTCAAGTTCTTCGCCTGTTGAACTTTCTCCCAATTTAACAAGATTACTTACTTGAGCACCTATGTTTTCCTCATCAATTACACCTGTATTATATAACTTGCTAAATATTGAATTGCCTTCATCATATGCGCTGATTCCACCAATATCTTCCAAACCACTTATTTTACCATTGTTAACAAGTCCTGTTCCTTTTACAGAAGAAGTATAACTAAATATTCCGCCTACATAACCATTTGATGAAATATTTCCGTTATTTATACAGTTTGTAACAGTTATACCTTCCGCATAATCAATTATTCCTGCTGCTTCTGCGCCACCAAATACATTACCATTATTAATACAGTTGCTTACTTCAGCCTCATTACTATTTTCATTGTCTATACATTGTGCGATTCCGCCTGCACTATATCGTCCATTAATGGCACCGTTATTTTCGCAGTCTGATAATTTCAAATTTCCAGAACTGTTACCAATTATTCCTGCTACTGTATCTCCTTCAATTTCACCGTTATTAACACAATTATTTATAATTAATTCATCGGCATATGTTGATCCATTAGACCCATTATATATAATACATATTCCTGCTGTATAAGTATGATTACCCTTTGCTATACTTTCCACTTTGCCTTCATTTGTACATCCTGTTATTGATGTTGTACATGGTCTATTATCTGTATTAGTAACTCCTGCAACAATTCCTGCTGTATAACCATAAGTTGTAATGTCACCTCTGTTAATACAGTCTTTTATAATACAATTTTTAGCTTGAGCAATAATACCACCAACTACATATGCCTTCGTGGTAGCAATATTTCCATTATTTTCACATTTATCAAAAATACAATTCTCTGCCTCGCATACCAATCCTGCCACTATCTGCGTATCATTGTTGTATATAATGTCTGCATTATTTATACAATGTATAAATTCACTCGCATATGCTTCCCTTATCATAGCTGAACAATAACCGTCTATTTCAATCCTATTACCTGTAATACTACAGTTTGTAAATTTTGAATCAATAGTAGAATCTGCAAGGTAGACGCCCAAACCTCTGCCATCTTCTTTTTCTTTACATTCGATTTCAAGATCCTTTATTTCACTTACGTAAATATCATCAAATAACTTTGTTTGAGTTCCATTTGAATTAATTCCTGATATTTTATGACCATTGCCATCAAAAGTACTATTTTTCAGTGTTTTTCTTCCAATAACGTCATCTTCATCATCATAATTTTCCGGAAACTCTATATCATTTATAAGTTTTCCGCTGATTCCTGACTCTACATTTTTCAAATATGTAATTAATTGGTCAAATGTAGAAATTTCATAGTAACCGTCTTTCTCGCTTTTTACTACTTCCTCGTCAGCGCCACATTCCATACACTTGCCATCTTTAAATGAGTGCTCTAATTTCTCAATTGTTTTGCCTTCTTCAATAACTTTATGGCATATTGTGCAATATACATCTCCTGTGTAGCCTTCTTTTTCACATGTTGCTTCTACACTTTTATAATCATTTATCAAACATGAATCTATTTCTTCCGGATCCATATCATGATATGCCTTTATGACCTTATTTTCCGGCTGGTTTTCATTTTCCAAACCGCAATACTTACATTTACTGTCACCTAAATATCCGTCAGTTGTACATGTTGCCTTTACGCTATTAACTAAGACATACCTATGATCTGCATATCCATAGTCTTCATCTTCTAAAACTTTCTCATTTCCACAATTCACACATTTTAAATAACGTTTACCATATTCATTACATGTAGGTTCAATTGACTTATAATTAATGTAATTATGTTCACTGTCAGGTTCTATGTTTTCACCATGTTTTACAACTTTTCCACATAAATCACATATAACATCTCCTGTATAACCACCTTCTGAACATGTTTTAATTGCTTTATTTTCTACATGTGTTCTGTCATGTGGACAATCAATTGTTACAGTAAATTCTCCATAATCATTTTCTTGAGGCACTATAACTAAGTAGTATTTCTTATCTTTTTGAACTTTATACTTAATTGCCGGAGCACCCGTTCCTCCACCATACTCATTTTCTGCCAAATAGTTTTTAAAGCTTATATAATCGCTATCTCCTGAATAATATTTTTCAAGTTCATCCATAAGCATTTCATCGCTATAATTTGTTTCGTCAAACAAGTATCCGATGCTATTCCAATATCTTGTATTGTTACATTCAAAAATAATTTTTTCTGTTTCCGGTGCAGTATATTCTACTACCTGAATTGGTAATTTTTCTGTTATATATGAAGAATATTCTGTGCCTTTTTTAGCATTCTCTATTCTTCCACAATTAACACATACCTCATTTTCATATTTATGTTCAAGCTTTGGTATTACTTCATTTTCTTTTAATACTTTATCACATACTGAACATTTTTCTTCACCTGTTTTTCCTTCGATATAACAATTTGCTTCTCTGGCATCCACAACCTCAACTGTATGTTCACCAGGTTCCAAAGTCTGTCCCTGTTCCACAAGTTTTCCACATGTATCACAAATAACATCACCTGTGTAACCACCCTCTGTACAGTCTGAAAGTGTTCTTCCTTCCTTGTGTGTTTTCTCATGAGTACATGTTATTGTTATGCTAAATTCACCTGTAGCTGTTGAATAAGGTCCTACAACAAAATAATATATCTTATCTTTCTCTAATTCTGCGGTTATTTCAGGTGCCGAGTTTGCGCCATCATCATCGTTAATCTTCCAATAACCTTTTAATCTAGAATTGCCTCCGGTATTATTCTCTTTTTTTGCGTTAAACTTTTCTATTCCGTCTATTATAACCTGGTCATTAAAGTTTTCTTCTTTAAATAAATAGCCATATGAATCCCAAACTGTAATATTTTCACAATGAAACTTGTACTTTCCATTTTCAGGTGCCTTAAACTGTATTACCTGGAACGGATATGAATTTGTTGTCTTTGATGTATATGTTGTATCTAACTGGGCATTATTAATTCTTCCACAGTTTTTACATACATTATCTTCATATTTATGTTCTAATTTTGTAATGGCATCCCCGGCTTCTAATGTTTCTCCACAAACTATACAATATGTTTCACCTGTATAACCATCTAAATAACAGCTTGCTTCCCTAACCTTACGAAGCTCTTCTGACTCTGTATGTCCATTGACCGGAGTTGTTTTCCCATGTTCCAAAACCTTCTTACATGTAGGGCAAATCTTATCGCCTGTATAGCCCTCTTCTGTACATGTTGCCTCTTTTACTGTTTTTTCATCAATAACAGCCTCTGCATGTCCTCCCGGCTCTGTCTCTTTTCCGTCTGCTATCTTTTCATTACAAAATCCACAATAAGTATCTCCTGTGTAACCTCCCTGCTCACAGTCTGCAAAAGTTTTATTCTTTACAACATACTGTGATTCAGGATGAATGCATTCATTGTATTCTATGACACCTGTATTTCTACTTGACACAGTACAGTCATTCCATTTTTCTGCACCTGGACTTCTTGTGCTATCGTAAATTTCCGCTACTTTTTCATTTTCACTGTTAGGTTCACCTTCGTTCCAATTAGTGTAATTTACTTCGCTTCCATCTGCCCACAACCATTCCTGAAGGTTCTCTGCATTTCTTGTAAGTCCAATATAAGATGATGTAGTTGTTTTTCCTGTACTTGAAACCTTTGCAACTATCTCATTCTCTTCTGCTGAAGAAATACAGGCAAGGTAGCCGCCACTTTCCTTAGCTTCTGCATTTACCTGCTCGTATGTTCCCACACTACTTAACTTATAAAAATGTCCTGTTGTGGTATCATATGCCATGTTATCCATATAAACCACACTCTCATTTGTATTCTCTTCTTCCGCTGCACTTACCGGCACTTCACGTACACCAATAGTTGTTACAACCATTGCCAATGCCAATGTTGTGCTTAGTAATTTTTTCCATTTTCTCCTCATATATTATCCTCCTTTTTTATCGTACCTTGTCTATTACAACATTATTATAAAAAAATAATATATAAGAAATCTATAAGCTGGCGTCAAACGGTTATTTTGTGGCATCAAGTGGTTGTAATAAAACTCCTGAAACGATAAATTTGTTTTCGTCTGTTTTTATATTAACGTCTCCGTTGTATTTGTGAACAACATATTTTACCGACTCTATTCCAATGCCACTTCCGTTAGCCTTAGTTGTCAGAAATTGCTGATTTTTCTTTTTAATACTTCCATTAAAACCATTCTCAATATAGAAAACTATTGAATCTGAATTAGGCTTGTAGATTTTTAAATTAATATATCTTTTATTTTCCTGCACCTCATCACAGGCATCAATTGCATTCTCCAAAAGATTTCCAAACAATACTGTTAAATCTGCCTCCTTAACATTGGTTTCTTCCGGCAACTCAATATTTAACTTTAACTTTATTTTGTGAGCTTCCGCCTGCTGAACATAATATACAATCAGTGCATTTAAAGTAAAATTGGTGCAATAAACCAAAGGCTTCTTTAATGACACGTGTTCCAAATATGTTTCTATGTACTCTGTAATTTTCTTACACTCATTGTTTTCTGCCATTGTGTGAACAGCCTTCATATGATGCTTCAAATCGTGACGCGCCCTCCTTGTAGATTCCATTTGCTTCTTCATATTTTCAAAACAAAGATTTTCAATTTCAAGCTGTTTCTTTTCTTCTTCCAAATTAAGATTATATTGAAATTCAGCCATAGAATTAACAATAACCGTATAAACAACCACAGCTCCAAGATTAATAAAAAACGTAAAAAGCATATTAACCGGGTCCATTGCTAACTCAATTGATGATTTTGTATTAAAATAAAGCCCATGATACCAGAACAGATAAAAAGTTGCCGGAATTGTCCACAAAAATCTCCAAATCTTTTTTCCCGTTTCTATATGAGCCACCCCTTTTATATACTTTTTAAAATATAAAAATAAAAGTGGAATAAAAATAAGCTGCACTATCATTGTGCATAAAGAAAAAGACCATTTGTTGTTTTCAACTGCAAGCTGTGGAAAAATATGACCTTCCACACACTTTGCACACATTACAACAAAGTTGGCAAAATTAGATACTATTAATAAAACAAATACAAGTTTTCCTACATTCTCTTTTATTGCAAGAAAATAAAATCCACCGTAGCATACTGTGCTTAGCAGTGAAAATAAAGCTTTCTGTTCCTGTGAACACATTGTTGCATATATTCCAAGAGCACTTTGAATTACCGTAAGAATAACAATGCATCCGCTTAACTTAATTTTGGACATTCTAAACTTGTCCTCGAAAGGATACAACGCCAGTCCTAAATATGGCAAAAGACTAACCATTGAATACAATATAATTTCAAACATTCTAAAAGAGGTCATTTACGTTTCCTCCTTTTCCGTTAATTTTTTCATAAGAAAATCTGTATATTGCTTCTTCACTTCACCATACTTTCTTCTGCTAATTGGAACAAATTCACCATCTTTCATTCTAAATCTGTCCTCTTCGATTCCGTCAACCTGTTCCAAATTAACTATAACACCTTTGAAACTTGATATAAGTTGAGGATATGGTCCGATTATTTTTTCAAAATTCTTCTGAGTGCATCTTATCTGCACCTTCTCGCCATCATTCATAAAAACAGTTACGTAATGTCCTGAAAAACTGGTATAGACAATAGAATTAACAGAAACCTTTCTGCCGTTGGGGAATTCCAAAATCTTAACTTCTTTGTTTTTTCTAAAAAATCTGTCAATAATCTTATTCATCCGCTGGCCGTCAAAAGGCTTAATCAAATAATCCTCTGCTCTTACCTCATAACTTTCACTGGCAAACTCATTACTTGTTGTAATAAATACAATTTTCACCTGTTCATCAGTCTTTCTAATTGCTTTTGCCGTCTCCACACCTGTTAAATCTTCCATATAAATATCCATAAAAATAATGTGGAAAAAATCTGAAGGATTCTCTCTTAGATAATTAAGCAGCTCTTCCCCACTGCTAAAGCAAGAGTAACATTATGCTGTATTTCAAGGTTCTCTATGTTTCTCTCTTCAAAGATTATTTCTAATCCGTTCTTTAAAAAATCTCTATCCAAACTGCTGTCGTCTACAATGGCAATCTTCATAACTTCTCCTATGCGTTTAAGTCCTGATTATATGTGCTGTCGTTATATATAATCACTTCCGTACTATTACTTTGTAATTAATTATAACTATTCTACCACATTTTTAAAGTTAAAATCATCATCATTGCTTTTTTTAGAACTGCTGCCTGAAGCCTTCGTCGTAGAGGTATTCTTGGCTTTTTTCTTTTTTGCTTTAGTAGTTGCAGGTACAGTTGTGGTAACCGGTTGCTGTGATGTAGTTTCCTGCACGGTTGTCTGGGCCACAGTTGTTTCAGCAATAGTTGTTTCTTCTATGGCTGTTTGCGCTATAGTTTCTCCTATGTTTCCTATATTGTTACTTTCTCCCTGAGTGTTATTTATTCTGTTAGTTATTCCATATACCGCCAACAAAATAATCATTACATTACAGGTGATTATTATTGCACCAATGAGAAGCCACTTATATTTGCTCTTTTCACTAGAAGATTCATTGGTAAGTTCCTGCTTGTTTATTTCTGAACCACCACTACTTAATTTATTACCGTTTTTTTCGTCTGTCACATAATTATAATCTATTTTTGCTCGGTTATTTTTTTCTGCTTCATCATCCGTCAAAGCATTCTGCCCCTTAATCGAATCTGTATCTTCCATTGTTATGCCATACTGCTCAAAACTTATGCTTTCATCAGTTTGCCCATACAGATTTTCAACTAGCTTTGCCTCTTTCTCATTTACTATTGGAGATTCTTTTATTACCGGTTCAAAACCAATTGGCGTATTAAGTTCATCTTCCGTAAGATTATTTTTTGCCTCCATCAAATCTTCAAGAAACTGTTCTGTCTTTCTATATCTTTCATCAGGTTTGGAAATTGCCTTCTTTATAATTCGGGCAACTGTTTTAGGTGCACAGACCGGATTACTTAATTCTTCATATTTCATTCTTTTATAGAAAGCTCTGTCCTCATCTTCTGTTGAATATTCATATGGAAAATCAGGATAATATGGAAATCTCTTCTTGTTAAACAAATAATACAAAAGTATTCCAAGAGAATAATTATCAACTGAACTGTTATATTTTTCCTGTCCTATATAAATCTCAGGTGCTATGTAATTAGGCGTACCTTTAAGGGTTCCTGCCATAGTTGTATCGTTCATTCGCTTTGAAACGCCAAAGTCTCCCAGCTTAAAAGTTCCGTCTTTTGACACAAAAATATTGCTTAATTTTATATCTCTGTGGATAATGTTGTTTTCATGGCAAATACTTAATCCGCTTGATATATCAATACCAATCTTTAGACCTTCTCCAACTGTCAGGTTGTTCTCCTGCAGCCACTTTGTGAGAGGTGTAAGCATTTCCATTAAAATATAAATGTTATATCTAAACTCACCTGTCTGCTCCACATCACTTTCATAATAGGAAACAATATTATGATTATCTTTTTCAGAAATCAACGAAAAAACCCTAATCTCGTTAAGAACACGATCCAATTCCTTTTTGAAATAAGAATTCGTCTTCTCCCTGTCTCCGCCCATAGAGTTTAATATTTCTATATATTCATTTTCGCCCGGTAGTGTTATAACCTTTAATGCCCTTGTGGTATTTCCTACAATGTTATTTCGCTCCACTCTATATACATTGCCAAAACCACCTGAACCTATTTTTTCCACTACCCTGTATCCAAGTATTGTTCTGCCTAAAATAGAATCCATTGTTTTCTCCCGGTTTTATCTATTTTTTTAGTGTCTTAAACTTTATTGATGAATTCTTTTGACCACGCTTTATAATTGTAGCTGTGTTAGACCATTTGCTATAAACTTTCTTAGTTTTAACCCATCTAAAAGTTCTTGCCTTAAAGCTATATTCTACCCCTGGCCTTAATGCCTTGTTAGAACTTGTTATTCCAACTATTCCACGCTTGCTTTCTCGTTTTTTTATCTTAGTAGTAGTATTGATTTTTTTGTATTTTCCATTTGCTTTTTTCATATAAACTTCAATACCGTTACTTTCATCTGATATAGTTCCCCAATAAACCTGCCATGTCTTATGTTTTCTTTTAATTTTAATCTTTGGACCTGATAATTTTATCTTTGATGAAACTACAGTAGCTGAGGACTTGTTAGTTGTAACTCTATCATCATCAACATAAGCTGCCTCAATATAGTAATAATATTTCGTTCCTATATTCACTTGGTCATCAATGATATTTGGCTCTGTGCAGACACCTATGTTTCTATACATGCCATTCTCACTAGTTGCCCTGTAGATATAATACTTCTGTGCTCCAACTATTTTATCCCATTTAACCCGAATTGCTTTTTCGCCATAAACCTGACTGGCTGAAACAGTAGTAGCCTTTTTCACTAGGGGCTTATGAAAAATCAAGTAATACTTTTGCACGTTATATACTATTCCATTGCTATCCTCAGTATATAACGCAAGTGTATACCTACGATTCATTTCCATAAAACTTTCCGGTTCTATTGAAACTGACTCACCTTGCCCAACAATACATCTGTCTCTTTTTAAACATTTATTATCCAGATAAACACTAAATACGCTTCCCTTTTTAACGTCTAATATATATTCAAAGTCTAATCTTACCTCTGGTGGATTTAGCGAACCACTATCTT
>ENA-ORUN01002386-ORUN01002386.1-human-gut-metagenome-genome-assembly--contig:-NODE-2386-length-15273-cov-2.574977_pt1 | contig 15273 bp, 6 predicted proteins | sample MGYA00242080_ERZ509209 | MGnify/ENA primary metagenome ERZ509209 (study PRJEB26280, sample SAMEA2338786) | human gut metagenome | biome: human gut; feature: human-associated habitat; material: faeces... | reverse complement strand
AAAAAAGATGTATTTATCATGGTTATTTCATTTAAGAGAGTTATCAGCCGACAAGTCGGCTTAGGAGTTAACGTCCAATACTTCTGTTGATGTATAGCTCTCTAACTCCCTTCAATTCCTTTAAATTTGAAGCCATTCACGTCTTGTTTGTCTACTACTGGTTATCCAATGCTTCCTTGCGTGCCAATGCTTCCAGATAGAAATAATCGGCATAGTTCAGCGGCACGTCGATTTCGCTCCCTCCGGGATGATGCCCGGTGGAGTGCAGCAGCAGGAAACCGTAGTGTGTGCCCGGTTCTGCTTGGTAATGCCTGCCGAGGTTGCCGACAATCTTGTCGGCAATGGATTTGTAGCGTTTCCCTTTCTCCGGAGTGATATATGTGCAGAGCTCATAAAGGCCGGAAGCGATAAGGGCGGCAGCCGATGCGTCACGGGGCACACTGTCAACTGCGACGTGACTTTGCAGACCGTCTACTCCGGGAGCTTTCATGTCCCAGTAGGGAACCAGGTCTTCCGGCAGGTTGGGCAGGCCGAAAAAGAAATTTGCAATGTGGCGTGCCTGTTGCAGGTATGCGGGGTTCTTGGTGAAGCGGTAGCACATGGTATATCCGTATAGTGCCCATGCCTGTCCGCGGCTCCAGAAGGAATCGTCGGCATAGCCTTGTGCGGTTTGTCTGGCGCGTACTTCACCGGTTTCCGGATCGTAATCTACTACGTGGAAAGAAGAGTAGTCCGGGCGGAAATGATTCTTCATAGTTGTATTGGCATGATTTACGGCAACCTTCCAGTAGATGGAATCTCCGGTTTCCTGTGTAGCCCAGAATAGCATTTCCAGGTTCATCAGGTTGTCGATGATTACCGGAAACTTCCATTTATCGCGATTATGATCCCACGAACGGATGCTCTTTACTTTCTTATTGTAGCGGGTAATCAGGGTTTTGGCGCTTTGCAGCACCACATCTTTGTAAGAGCGTTCGCCTGTCAGCTGGTAGGCTTTGCCGAAACTATTGTTCATCATGAAACCGAGGTCGTGAGTGCCTTTATGCCATTTGGCTTCTTCTATCAGCCAAGTATTGCTGATGGCCTGCTGCCGCCAGAAATCATCGTTTGTATAGGCGTATACCTGCCATAATGAACCGGGAAAGAAGCCTGAGCACCAATCGTGAGGATGTATCATCCGCAGCGAACCGTCTTTGTTGATGCTACGGGGAATTACACGATGCTTGCATTGATTGTCTGCCTCTTTTCGGGCCTTGGCAGCACACTGCATGGCAAATTGCAGTTGTCCGCAGGCAAAGGCGTAGGCATTGTTCACATCATCGGCTTCCATCCATAACAGGTTGAAACGGTCTTTCCAGTCGATGATGCGATGGGTTTTATAGAGCTTCAGATAATCTTTGCGTTCGGGGTTCAGCAGGAAAGTGCGGTACAGGTCTTTGCAGAATTCCTGTTGCTTGTATTTCCATTCACTGATCTGCTGGTACGGCCAGGCTTTGACATCTTTTCCAACGTATGGTACCAGAAAGTCCATGGCTTTGTAGAAGCTTCGTCCGTCTTCGGAGGTTGCATTATCAATGGAAATCCCGATCTTCCGGGCCATCATGAAGATGTCAATGAAATGAGACAGATTGAATTGTGAGTAACCGAAAGCGAGAGTGCGGCGTAGTTCATGCGGTTGTTTGCCGTCCGGCTCTATCTGGGTGAAGAGGCGCTTCCGGGGAATGGCATTGATGACTTCCCGGGCTACTTTCATGTTTCCTGCGTACATGGCAAAGGCTATCACCTGTGCATCATGCGCCGTGCTATGGTTATTGGCCTGACGGGCTTCTTCCTGTCCCTGCGGACTATTCAGTATCCACGTCAGCAACTTGCTGAACCAGGTTTTCAGCTGCTTGGCATCCTTGGGCGTAAAGGCTTCCGACTTCTCTAACAACTGTACGGCATCCAGCATCTCTACGAATGAATAAGTGTCTATGACGCCGTAACAACGTCCCTTATTGTTGTTGTGTCCCGGTATCATCTGGGCATACTCCAGGTTTGGATTCATACGCGTATCTTTATTAAAGAACCATACGCGGATAAGTTCCGTTGCCTTTTGGGCATATTTCTCGTCGCCGCTAAAGTACCAGGCAAGGGCAAGAGTAGTTACACGTTGGGCTGTTTCTCCGAGGCGGTTGCGATCCAGCTTGTCCAGTTCGGGGTTCGACTTGCCGTCATGGCTGATGTAAGGCAGGCCATCGGGTTTGGAGGGATCGGGCCAATAATAGCGTGCTTGACTCATGTAGTCGTGCTTGTCTCCGCTACCGGGTGTCTTCTCTTTCAGCATGACGGACAAGGGGCGCACATCCAGTAGCCTGTCGGCACCTGAAATCAGCTCCTGATAGGCGGCCGAAAAGTACGGTTGATGTAATGATTTTTTTACTCTCTCCAGATGTTTCCCATCCCAGATGGACTGTGCATGTATACTGACTACTGCGAGCAACAAACTGGTAATAACTAAGCAAATTTTAGCTCTCATGGTGTTTTTGTTTTGAAGTTAATAAAGTTTCCTGAGCTTTATACCGTTCAGAAAGCTTTTTCCATTCCGAACAGGGAAGCGTATTTCAATTTTATTCCGAAAGTTTGTAATATTGTATCTTTTCCGTAGAGCATGGAAATAACCGCTTTCGCGGCAAGGAGAAAAGTTCTCTTCAACGCTCTCACCATTGATAACTATATCGAAGATATTTTCACGGCTCTCTACACCGGATTCCCGGCCCAACTGGTAAACAGTTGCTGCATTTTCGCGGAAGATATCTGTAAAAAGAAATTCTACCTCGTAGACTCCGTTGGGAACATCGAAACAATACCCTTCAATTTCGTTGCGAAGAGTTTGAAACAATGGGCCGTCGTGGGTATTCTCAACCTGTGTCTGGCTATTTTTGCTTTCTCCGCCGATATATCCCCAACTGCTTTCAGTGTAGGGCTGATCGGGTAGCCACGTGAGCTGGCTTTCATCGGAAGTATAGAAACAGTTGCTGCCTACATTTACGGCAAGTTCCAGATTCCGTAAGTTTGTTTCATTCAGATTTGCAGGGATAGGGGTGAAGTTGATGTGGAGGGCATCTTCTATCATGGAGATGCTTTGATCTGACTCTTTGTTTTCAGCTTGGGCGAAGATGAAGTGCTTTTTCCGGCTGAATGGTACCTGAAATGTAACTGTATAATTCTCTGTTTTCTGTTTGCCTAAGGATTTTCCGTCAATGAAGAGTTCCACTTCCGGAAGATTGGTATATACCTTGACGGGTAGCGGAACCGGAGCCTTTCCATGTTGTACACCGCTACGGTGCGTCCAGTCACGGCTGGCAATGTGTAACACGGGAATGTCTTGACGCCAGGCGGCTTTATAGTAATAGTACACGTCTTTTGGACTGCGGTCTGAGTATACCAGTCCTTTATTGTTGATGCGCGGCATAGATTCATCACGCAATGCAGAAGAGAAATCGATAAAGTTCCAGTGAGTTCCACCACAAATATACGGCGTTTCTTCCAATATCGGTAAGTAGTGTTCCAGGTATTTCTGCTGGTATTCGATACTGAAATCAAAAGCGTGCGGTTGCAGCGAATGTAGACGCTTGTCAGATCCGGCACCGTATTCGCTGACAATCATCGGATGAGAAGGGTGTTTTTTGTGTTGCTCTGTCAGGAAACGTTCGAAGCCTGTGAGATCTCCTCCATACCAGCCTTGGTAAAGATTCCATCCGACAATATCGGTGATGTTGCCCAGTCCTACCTCATTGTAGCTGTTACTGCCATGAAAAGCCATAGTGCTGACACGAGTGGAATCTTCTTCTTTCAGAACTTTCTCCAAACGATTGGCCAGTGACAATGTCCGTTCCAGCACGGGTTTCAGTTCTTCTTCTTTTTTATAGCGGCGCTGGGTGACGAGTAATATCTCATTCATGTATCCCCAAGTGATGATGGAGGGATGGTTATAGTGCTGGCGTATCATTTCTCGCAGATTGTTTTCGCAGTTTTCTGCATAGCCGGGAGTGTCGGGCACAATATCAATAATGGGTATTTCTTCCCAAGCCAGCATACCGAGTTTGTCGCACATTTCCAACAGAGCGTCATCTTGCGGATAATGGGAGATGCGGATGAAGTTGGCACCCATTTCTTTCATTAACTTCATGTCACGACGGTGCATTTCGTCTGTCAGGGCAACTCCGATGGGTTTTTGGTCCTGATGGCGGCAAATACCGCGTAATTTATAAGGTTTTCCGTTGAGGGAGAAGCCGGTCTTACCATCGAAGCTAAACCAGCGGAAGCCTGTATGGTGATTACTGTGGTCGAGGATGGCTTTTGTTTTTTTATCGCGCAGAATGCTTTCTACTCTGTAGAGATGAGGAGCCTCGGGTGCCCATAATCGGGGGGACAGAATAGGGGAGGTTTCGGTGCGGAAAGAGTATAATTCTCCACCTTTTATCTGGATAGACTGTTTCTGGGTCTGGGCAATACTTCCATCGGGATTGTAGATGATATGTTCCAGTTCAAGAGATGCTTTCTGTTCTGCATCGTTCTTTATCTCTCCGCGAATAAGTATTGTGCCTTTTTCTTCGGATACTTGCGGGGTACTGATAAATATTCCTTCTGAACCATAGTTCGTCAAATGGAAATGTTGTTTGGGTACGGCTGTAAGCCATACATCCCGGTAGATACCGCCGAAGAATGTAAAGTCGGCAGAGATGGGGGGAATATCCTGTCGGGCATTATCTACATGGATAGCGAGAGAATTAGGAGCGTCAAATGAACAGAATGGGGTGATATCGAATGTGCAGGCAGTATATCCACCGTTATGCTCACCTATTTTTCGTCCATTCATGTAGATGGCAGCGGCCTTACTGGCTGCATCCAGTTTCAGGAATACCTGTTTGGTTTGCCAATTTTTCGGTAATGTCAGTGTACGGCGATACCAGCCTGTTCCCTGGTAATACTTTTTTTCTGTATATGCATCCGTATTCCATGTGTGCGGGAGATGTATGCTGTTCCACGCACTGTCATCATAGGTTGCTGAAGCGGCAGCTTTGCATTCTCCCTGATAGAATTTCCAACTGTCGTTGATCGTTTTGCTCTCATGTTGTGCGTATACTTTGGGGAATAGGAACAGAATAGCAGGTATCAGGATCAGGTATGTCCCGATTCGATATTTTTTCTCTTTGCTCATGGTATATTTATTGTTGGTTTATTAGCTGAAAAAGAAAGGAGGCAGTTACCAGGCCGGTTATGCCAGTTTCTGCCTCCAAACCTTCATTCAATCTTTTTACTTATATCCTTCGAAAACTAATCAAAAAAGCTGTCTTTTTTACCATCCGTAATTTTGTGGAATACGTCCGTTGGCCAGTTCTATCACATTCTGATGGATGGGATAGAGGTAGAGTTTGTCTGTCCATTGTCGGTTTTCTACTTTCGTACGCGTGTAGTAAGAAGTTGGTTCGCCCGGAGTTTTGTCTTTTGAACCCTTCATGTTCATTCCGTAGAAACGTGTCTGGTCGCAACCTATTCTGTCCTTGTCACCGCAGATCATCCAACGACGGATGTCGAAATAGCGTTGTCCCTCGCAATAGAGCTCTACATAGCGTTCGTGCTGTATGGCATCGAACTGCTTGTCGTAATTGCCGATTATGCCGGTCTTGATACCGTTATCGTTCATGGTCTGATAGCCTGGGATGCCTGCGCGTTCGCGTACCATGTCGATATACTTGATGATGTCTGGATTACTCGGATCTGTTTCATTGAGTGCTTCGGCATAGAACAGATAGAATTCGGCCAGACGATAGATGATGGAAACACGTTTCCAACTCTGAGTATCGCCGCTGGCATGATTTACGGTACGGTTCTTAAATTTCCCCAGCATATACCCGGTTTTCACGTTGTCACCGTTGGAAAGGTCGTTTCCGCCACCTGTAGAGAAATCTACGATGTAGTTGGGATTACCATTCATCCATTTCTTGAACCAGCTTCTTCCCTGATATACAACGCTTGCGTAGAAACGCGGTTCACGGTTGGCATACATGTTGGAGATATTCTGGTCTGTCTTCTTGTCTTTATAGTCGGGGTCGTAGCAATGGTTTTCTACAGCACTGAATCCGGTTTCGTCATAACCACTGTTTGGGTCATTGATGGCGAGGCCGTTGCCCATGAAGAACATGTCTACAGCATCCTGAGACGGGCCGATGGTACCATAGCATGAGTTCACGTCACGCGGGTTAGTGCGTTTCTCCATCTTGTACTGGTCGGAGTAGCTGTTGTTGGTACTGCACCACAGGATTTCTTCATTGTACACCTGGAAAAGGTTGTATACAGAACGGTCGGGTTGCTCTACTCCGTTTGCCATCACGCGATAGAGAGCGTGGTGTTGCGCTTCAGCATAGTCTATCAGATCCTTTACGCGGTCTCTGGCAGTTACCCATTTCTGCGGGTCCTTACTCTGTGGGAAGATGTATTCACCTTTAGAGTTCTGCAACTTCTGCAGTCCCTGGTAATATTCGGAACCATCGCCACCATTGAATAACTTGGAGGCAGCATACATCCACAACTTGGCGCGTAGTGCTTTGGCCACTACGATAGTGGGGCGCACCACTTCATTGGTGTTGAAGTTGTATGTATTGTCTGCGTATGATGTGATGACTGATTCGGGCAATTTTGACTGTGCGGGGTCACATAGGGGAGCCAATATGCCATCAATGTGGTTCACCATTTCGTCTACAGTAGCGCGGTCGTAGTCCGTTATGTGCGGTTCGGCAGCGTCGTCTATCTCCGTCACGATGCAGGCAGGGCCATAAAGCTCGAACATGGAAAAGTAATAATAGGCTATCATGAATCGGCATTCGTCTTTCATGCGGGCTATTTCTTCGGCAGTCAGCTTGTTAGTACTGCTGGGGTCGCCTACACCTTGGTCGTGGGCGCGTTCAATGAAGATCATAGCTTGGCGTATGTCTTTGTAGAAAGTAGCCCAGCGATGATAACTTCCGCTGGCTGCCGTGAAACCTGCCATCATGACGTCGCGTGAACTAGCTTTTTCTGAAGCGATTTCACCGCAGAGGTTTGACCATGGATTTTTGAAGGCGTTAACTTCTGATCCGGTTTCTGAATATTCCATCAGATTGCGGTAGATGACCCCGTACCAGTTTCGGGTATAGGTTGCATTGTCCCAAACTTGATCGACTCCCAGACTGGCGTTGAACTCGCCTGATATGTCAAGATAGTCTGAACAAGATGCTGTGCTGAATGCAAGGACGGCAGAGCCGACGGTTGCGTATAGTAAATTTTTCAGTTTCATATCGTTTATTAATTAGATGTTTAGAATGTAACTTCTGCTCCAAAGGTCCAGGTGCTGGAGATGGGGTATTTGGCGCCTGAGTTTGCATCGCCCAGTTCCGGATCCCAATACTTCACGTGATCCCAAGTTTTTAGGTTAGTACCTTGCACGTAAAGGCGCAGGTTGGTGAGACGCAGTGATTTCAGTTGCTTCTTGTTGAATTGGTAACCGAATTCCACGTTCTTCAAGCGGATGAAGCTGGCGTCGCGATACCACCAGGTACTCGCTTGCAGGTTGTGTGCAAAGGTATTGTTACGCAAGCGAGGGTAGAGCACGTTGTCGTTGTAGGGGTCGGATGCTTTCCAGCGGTTCATAGCCTCCATACGCGCAGAAGAAGCGTCCTTGCCTTGGTTGAACGGCATGAAGTTGGATGCTTTGCTCATCAGGTTGATGGAACAGCCCGTCACGCCTTGGAAGAAGATACCGGCGAAGAATCCTTTCCATTCGGCATTCAGTGAAAGACCGTACACACTGCGCGGGGTCTTGTCCAGATGACCATTACGGTAGGTCTTGTCATCGTCGTTGATAAGTCCGTCCTCGTTTAAGTCGCGGTACTTGATATCACCGGGTGCCACAGCAGCTCCCGGGTCGGCTATGCCGGGTTTCAGTTGGTAGCTTTCGGCACCGCTCACAGGATCAATGGTGATGTTGAAATCATCGGGTGTATAAAGACCGTCGGCAATGTAGAGGTAAGGAGTCCACAATGACATACCTGTGAGGTCCTGGTAGCTGTATCTATGTTTGATTTCATCTGTTTCTACAATCTTGTTCTTGGCATACGTATAGTTGGCACGGAATGTCAGATTCAGGCCACCCACATGCTGTTTGAAAGTCAGGTTCCCATCTACACCTTTGTTACTTACGATACCATAGTTCTGAGTTGGGTTGGATTGTAAACCGCTCATAGAAGGAACCGTATTACGGGTAATCAGGATGTCTTTACGACGGTTGGAGAAGTAGTCCATGGAGAGGTCCAACTGTCCGTTCAGCAAGCCGAGGTCGAAACCGATATTGGTTTTATCCTCAATCTCCCAACGCAGGTTGGCGTAGTAGGCACGGTTTTCGCTCAATCCGCCGAACCAGTTCTGTGCATTACCATTAGAGATGCCTGAGATACCCAGGTTAAGACCGCCGGCATCGGTATTCATGGCTTCCTGATAAGGGAAACGAGTTTCACCTAACTGATCGTTACCGGTCCGTCCGTAGGATGCACGTAACTTCAGTGTACTGATTACTTTCTGCACAGGTTCGAAGAACTTTTCATGGCTCACATACCAGGCTCCACCCACAGCAGGGAAAATACCCCAACGGTGTCCCGGAGCGAAATTCTCACTACCTGTCATACCGAAGCTGCCTTCGATGGTGTAGCGGTTGTCGTAAGTATAAGAACCGCGTCCTACGACGCTTTGCTTACGGTAAGGAAGCAGGTTGAGTCCGCCAACGTTTTGTTTTTGAGTTTCCTTTTGGTTGTATAGCAGCAAGCCTGTAACATCGTGCTTGTCACTGAAGTTACGCTTATAGTTGAGGGACGCCTCAATGTATATTTTCTTGTTACCACCGGATGAACCGCTTGAGGGGTTACTCAATGCCGAGCCTGACTCCAGTGACTTGAATATCAGGTTGCCATCGGCGTCACGTCCGGTAGCTGTAAAAGTAGCGGGTGACATAGTACGGTTGACATACTGGTTGGAGTTGGCATCGAAACTGACACTACCCCTTATAGAAAGTCCCTTTGTGATGAAATCCAAGTCTTGTTCTAGCAATACCTTGCTTTGGAATGTAGCGTCCCAGCTTTTACTGTATCCACTGAAGTAGAGGAAGTTGTAGGGGTTTTGACGAAGACCTGAATTATCATAGTTAGGATGTTGTGAAGCTGAACCGTCAGAATAGATTTGCGGATAGAGGTGTACAGGTTGCAATGTCATACCACCGAAGATGTCGCTGGCTGTTTTGGAGGGAGCCACACGGTTGATATACTGTCCTGACATATCTACGGACATACGGGTAGTCTTGCTCAATTCGAAGTCAATATTGGAACGAAGGTTATAACGGTCGAAACTGATGTTTGAATCGTAATCGGCGTTCTTCTTCTCCTTGTATACACCGTCTTGTGTGTAGTAGGCACCTGATACGAAGAAGCGTACGCGGTCACCACCACCACGGAAGTTAATGGTGTAGCGCTGGCTGCTGGTGTGATCACGTAGCATACTCATCCAGTCTGCATCCGGATATAGATCAGGATCTACGCCGCTACGATATTTTTCCAGATCAGCGTCGCTCACCGGTGCTGTATAGTTGGCGCGCGGGTTACCGTTGCTGTTCCAGTCTGCCTCGTTGTATAAGCTCAAATAGTCGTAAGAACTCATGAGGTTGGGCAGGCGGAGCGGTGTCGAGTAGCCGTATTCTGCTGACATACTGACAACTGTTTTTTGTGATTTACCACGTTTGGAAGTAATCAATACCACACCGTTAGCACCTTCGGCACCATACACGGCCGTTGCGGCGGCGTCTTTTAGGATAGAGAATGTTTCAATTTCGTCCACATCGATATCGTTCATCTTACGGGGTACACCGTCCACCAGTACCAATGGGTCTGTTCCACCGGCATACGAACTGATACCACGGATAAAGAATTGTGCGTCATCCCAACCCGGTTCGCCCGAACGTTGTACGGCAATCAGACCTGACAGCTTACCGGCGATGTTGTTGGTAAGGTTGGCACTCTTTACACTCAATTGAGCTGGTCCTACGGTGGACATGGAGCTTACTACGCTCTCTTTCTTCTGTTTACCATATCCCACAACTACTACTTCTTCCGTAGCGATGGCATCCATCTCCATTCGGAGGTTGAAGGTGGTTTCATCAGCTTTCACTCTGTGTTCTATACTGACAAATCCAATATAGCTGAATTCCAGTACTTCGCCGGGAGCAGCTTCGATGGAGTATCGTCCTTCGACGTCACTGATAACACCACGATTGGTAGTACCTTGTACTCTGACGGTGGCACCGATGATAGGGTCACCATTAGAATCGGTCAGCAAACCGCTGATGCGTTGTTTTTGTTGCTGTACAGCCTCAATGCTGTTAGCTTCGTCAGCAGCATTGGCACGTAGGATGGCAGGCTGGGCTACCAAACCAAGGGCAAACATGGCTGCTATGTAATATCTTTTTTTCATATATCTATACTTAATTGTTTATCTATACTTTAAGAAAGTCTATCATTCACCCATTTCGTATGAGGGTAGTTCGTCCAAAGCTTTCACCCATAGTTCATTCGGGCTGGTGCTGGTTTCTACAGTCATCACCATATATTTTCCAGATGGCCAGGTGGCATTGGCGTTGAAGTTGCCGTCACTGGCATATTTGATATAATCACCGCCTTCTTTTGCGGTATAGGCTCCGGGGCCTTTCCATTCCAGTCCCCATCCCTTCTGTCCGAAGAACTTGAAGTTGACTCCGTTGACATTCTGTCCAACAAGTAGTATCAGTTCATATTTGGTATCGGTGAGCGGAACCAGATTGAATGCTTTGTCCGTATTCCAGTTTATGTTGTTTTGGGCATATGACGGGAATCCTATCTTATCATTACCAATCACCCACATAGCGGTAGCATTCTGTGTACTTGATGAAGAAGCTTTTTCCAACTGTTCCATCATAATTGCATTCATGCCTTTGTTCAGAGTGAGTTTATACTTGCCGTCTCTTCCGCGGAAATGGAGCAGAGTTTCGTCTTCCTTCACGAGGTCAAACCAAGTGGGGTTCTTCCAATAATCAGCATATTCTTCTTTGACACCGCTGATTTTGATGATATCATCCTTCTTAAATTCGGTTTCGATGTAGAAAACATTGCCCGACCCATCGAATTCCAGGAACTTATTCTGCGTGTCGAAACGTACACCGAATTTTGGGAATGGGCTACCTTCGAAAGTCAGGGTATTGAATGTGATTTCATACTTGCCGTCTTCACCGTAACCTGTGTTTTCAAAGCCAATATTCTTGGTGGCATTGAGGACAATTTTTCCATTGTCCATACCAAATTTCAGTTCATTGCCCTGCAAATAAGGATTACCTGTTCCATCGGAATAAGCTGGTGCTACGATAGATGCTTCCATGTCGAGTGGGAAAGCCTCACGTGCTTTGTATTCATATTCTTTACCTGGAACGGGAGTCATGGTATATTCCTTGCCATTGGCAGCCACAAGTTTCAATGTTTGATATTTTGGACGCTCTATAGCAACGGTCATTTCCTTACTGTCATTGCTGAAACGTTCATTTTGGATGCGCAGTATAACCTTTGCTTCTCCGTCAGGCGTGTTTTTCTGGTAGGGAGCCAGCACTTTTCCACTGTATTTTCCGTCGGCTTTCAGACTGTAGAAGGCTTCGGATACCATTTCTTCTCCATAATAGAGCTGAACTTTGGCCTGGTTGATTTTCACGCCTCCGCTCTTCACCTCAAAGTCGAAGGTGATACTATCGCCCATGTAGGCTTTTTCAGTGCCTGCAAAGGATACGATAGTCGAGCTGCCATGATCATCGAACTGGTCAATCTCATCTTTGCATGATGTCATACCTATAAGGCTGAGTGCCATCATGCCGAGCAAAAATCGATTTCTCATAATTTATAAATTTAAAATTAAAAAAGTGATTTATTATGTTTGAATCTCTGTTATTTCCACTTGAAAGAGTTTACTGAGCGCGGCTGCAGAGTGCAACTTGCCGAGTGCTTCTTACCGGCGTCATCGGGGGCGGTAAGTACAATGTTCTTGTCTGAACTGCTTTTGTTGATGATGACGAAGGCATAACTTCCGTCTGTATTCTTGAAAGCACTGTAGGCTATGTCATTGTCTGTGTAGCCGCTTGTACCAATTCGTATGGCACCGGGTCTTACCACTGCCGACAGGTGGCAGATCATATAGTAGTGCGAGTTCATGTAGATAGTTTTAAGATCACTCATGTTTAGGTCTACAGCCCCGAAGCAGGTTTGACATCCGCCGGGGCGGTTAGGTTGTCCACCATTGTTACTGGGTATGCTTCCGTTGAAGTCTGTTTCAAGCATCAGGTTCCAGATGGTCACTGCACTGCAATAGTTATTGATGGTGCCTATACCGATACTTTCCATATTAGAAAGGAGAGTTTTGGTCAAGTCGTGTCCGTTATTCCAGGTGCCGATAGACGATTCTGTGAAAATCAGGTCCTTCTCAGGAGCTCGTTGGTAGACGTTGAGCAGTTCGCTGCGATTACCTCCATAGTCATGGTAGGCTGCTCCTGCTATATACTTAGCGGCTTCGGAATCGTTGTATATCTGGTAGGGATAACCGTTTTGGTCGCTTTTGTTATCATAATTGTAGTTGTGGTCGTAAGCGTATATTTTGGTGGAAAGTCCAGCAGCCTCAAAAGCAGGACCCAGTACTTTCACAAAATCACGTTGTTCTTTCCATTCCATCACCAGTGAGGCTGAGTTCTTGTTGTTGAGTGGTTCGTTCTGTATGGTGATGGCATTGATTGGAATACCAGCTGCCTGAAATGCCTGTATCCACTTCACAAAATAGGTGGCATAGTCAGCATAGTATTCGGGTTTTAGTTGTCCTGCGGTGTATTCCCGATTTTGGTAGACAGGGTATTTCCGGTAGTCTTTCATCCATAAGGGACAAGTCCAGGGTGAACCCAGTATGCGGATGTCCGGGTTGATAGCAATAATCTCCTTTAAGATAGGTATTACGTAATCTGTTTCTTCTGAAGTCAGAGCAAAGTTTTCTATACCCGGTGTGTCACAACAGGTGTATTCTTTCAAGGAGAAGTCGGAACAGCCAATGGCAATGCGTACATAGCTACATCCATAACCTTCAGTTAGCGAATAGGTTCTTTTGAGGAATGCTGTCCGATCTTCCTGTTTCATTAGTTTTAGGCAGAAAGCTGATGATCCTGTAAGTGCCGCTCCGAATCCCTGCATAGTTTGGTAGATCTGCTGTGGATTCAGTAGGATGTTTTTAGGCGACATACTGGCTTGGGGCTCAAATTCCACGGTGGATTCTCTTAAATCATAGGTACGGGTGTCAGTGGTGGTAAGCATGTAGGCTTGTAGACCACTAGGGGAGGACGGAGTTTCACCGCCGGGCGTTTCGGGGAAGTCTGTTTCATTGTGGTCCGATCCGCATGCACTACCGTTGACCAGTAGGCCGAAAAGAAACACATAAGTGAATAGTCTTTTGTTTTTCATGTTAGTACGACTTATATAGGTTTAACAAAATGGTTTTATCCGCTGCAAATATATGCGTATGATGAGGGTGTTTCCTAAAAATACACTACTTCAAAACTTTCTCATTCATTGGTTTTAACTACATCAGAACTTTCTCTTGGATTAATTATTTTGTTGATAATTAAATGTTTATTATAATAATATGGCTACATCTAAAAAATAATTCTTTTATTTGTAGGTAAAATACCCTATCTTTGTTTTCAAAGAATAAAACGTTAACTGCTATGAAACGAAAAGACCTCCTGTTTTATATTCTTCTTCTTTTGATATCTATTCCTGTAAGTGCCGGATGGCAACGTCCGGTGACAAATTATACCCGGCATACATATAAAGCCGGTAATCAGAATTGGAGTATTCAGCAGCATGATAACGGTTGGATATATGTAGCTAACAACAAAGGCTTATTGGAATTTGACGGTGTGGAGTGGAATACATATCCGATTCATAATGCCAAAACACGTGCTGTGAAAGTAGGACATGACGGGCGAATTTATATTGGTGGAATGGAGCAATTTGGCTATTTTACTCCAAATCGTCTTGGTGGGTTGGAGTATACTTGCCTTTCTGATAGTTTATCTCCCAATGTGAATGTCGGAGTCATCTGGAATATCTTATTGGACGGAGAACGGGTGTATTTTCAATCGGACCGTCGTTTCTTTTATTGGGAAGAGGGCATTGTGAAGAAAATAGATTATTCTTCAGAGATCTACACTTCGTTTATCTTGCGTAACAAACTGTATATCACTTCTGCCGAAGGATTGCTAATGTTGAATGGAACAGAGTTTATACCCGTTCTTGGTCCTTTGGGGATAGGAGCGACTGTCAAAGTCGGTGGATTGTTACCTCATCAGGACAGTTTGTTGATGGTAACCCGGGATAACGGATTATTTATTTACGATGGCACTGTTTTTAAGAAATATAATACTGTAGCCGAGGACTTTTGCCGTAAAAATAGAGTTTTCTGTGCTGCATTGCAAGATTCGTTGTTGGCGTTGGGCACTATCCAGGGTGGAGTTTGTCTTTTAAATCTGAAGACGAATGAGATGGAAATCATATCTACGGAAAATGGCTTGCAGAACAAAACTGTGTTGAGTATGCTGTTTGATAAGACTGGCAACCTATGGCTCGGGTTGGATAATGGGATTGACTGCATTCATTTGAAAGCAAGGCTTGCTTCACTTTATGGAGGTAAACCTGTGATTGGTTCGGGATATGCATCTTGTAGTTATCAGGGTAAGTACTATTTCGCAACGAATCAGGGGTTGTATCGCTCTACTCTCCCAGGGCAGTTAAACCAGAGAAATCCCATAGACTTCGTACCGGGCACAGGAGGTCAGATGTGGTCACTTCACCAATATGACGATAAGTTGTTCTGTTGTTCGGATAATGGTATCTTTATTATGGATGGAGATCATATGGAACATCTCAACAATCCCAAAGGAGTATGGGGAATTGTATCGGTGGATGACCGTAAGGATGTGTTGATTGCAGGCACTTATAGTGGACTGTATTTGCTCATGAAGAGAGGGATGAGTTGGAGGGTAGAAAGCTATATAGAGGGGTTTGCCCGTTCGTGCAAAGATATGTTGATGGAAGATTCGACTCATATATTGTGGGTTGGAAATAAAGAAAATGGGGTTTGCCGTTTGACTTTGGCAGA
>ENA-ORUN01002381-ORUN01002381.1-human-gut-metagenome-genome-assembly--contig:-NODE-2381-length-15286-cov-2.834679_pt1 | contig 15286 bp, 3 predicted proteins | sample MGYA00242080_ERZ509209 | MGnify/ENA primary metagenome ERZ509209 (study PRJEB26280, sample SAMEA2338786) | human gut metagenome | biome: human gut; feature: human-associated habitat; material: faeces... | reverse complement strand
TAGAAATGGCAGGAGGACTTAGGGATGATGCTGAAATAGATGAAATTAATTTAGCTGATATGTTGGAAGATGGTATGAAAATTAAGGTGCCATCAAAAAATGATAAAGAAAAAACATTAGAAAATATAACTAAAGAAAATACAACAAGTAATACCAATAGTAATATAGGAATTAATAAGCAAAATACGAAAATAAATATTAATACTGCTAGTCAACAAGAATTAGAGAATTTACCGGGAATTGGAGAGTCAACAGCATTAAAAATTATAAAATATAGAAAAGAAAAGGGAAAATTTTCAAAAATCGAAGATATAAAAAATGTAAATGGAATAGGAGATAATAAATTTAATAAAATAAAAGATTTAATAAAAGTATAGATGAAGTATTGATATTTAAAGTAATATACTATAAAATGTAAAAAAACATAAGAAAAGGTGAAAAAATGAAAAAGAATGAAAAAAGAAATATATTAATATTAAGTGTAGTATCTATAATAATTATATTAGTAGAACTAGTATATGTATATAGTAGAAATGATATAACAGAAGAATATTTACTGAATAATGAAAAATTGCTTGGAATTACAGATGTTACAGGTGAAGGTATTATAATTAATATTAAGGATGGAAGAGATTTAATTCATCAAGAGGATATTATTATTTTGTTAGATGAGTTGAAAAATGCAGGAGCAGAGGCGATATCTGTAAATGAACAGCGAATAGTAAAAGATACATATATATATTGTGATGGAAGCGTTATATTAATAGATGGTGTAAAAATAGGAAATCCATTTGCAATAAAGGCAATAGGTGATAGCAAAACAATATATGGAGCTATTACTAGAAATAAAGGTTATATAGAGACTCTTACAAAAGATGGAATAATTGTTGAGGTAGAAAAAAATAGTAATATTGAAATTAAAAAAACTAATAAAAAATTAATAGAAAGCTCATTTAATAATAAAGATTTATTAAGGAAAGTAAAGATTACAGATAGATTGATAGGAAATACCAATGTATTAGGTGGTGGAGTGCAAATAACAATAGATACGTCAAATACTCAAGACATAACAGCACTTACATTATTACAATTAATAAATGATTTAAATTCTGCAGGTGCAGATGCAATATCAATAAATGGAAATAGAGTTATGAATATGACTGATATTATGGATATAAATAAAGAATATATTTTACTTGATAGTAATTGTATTAGCTCACCATATCAAATATGTGCAATAGGAAATATAAAAAAATTAAAGGAAGTTATTAATTTAGAGAATTCTGTAATATCCAAACTAGAAAAAAGTGGTAAAGATATAACTATAAAGTATAAATGGATAATGAAAGTGAATAAGTATGTAACAACAAGAGGGCAAAGTAAATTAACAATAAAATATATGAAATAAAAAAATTCAACATGAAAGTGTTGAATTTTTTTGTTTTTGTCAAAAGTTTGACTCCGTAAGCTTTTTTTACACATAAAGATATAATTGTTACAAAAATTTAATATAAATGTTTAAAAAGTGACAAAAAAACGTAAAATGTACTTCCGTAAATGATTAGAGAGTAAAAAAAACAGGTGGAAAAATGTTCTATTGAAATAAAAAAACTATCTGTTAAAATAAAATTAATTTAATATATTTATAAAGGAGAAAATGTATGGAAAAACGTAGGAAAGGTTTAATGGCAGTTGTTGCTATTTTGATTGTTACAATGATTTTAGGTCTTTTGACTAAGGCAATCTATTCAGCAAATAATAATCATTATGTTGTTGATGTAATCAAAGATAGTGCTGTAAGTAAAGATGATAATTTGCAAATTACAGAAAAAATTGTAAAAGGTGCAAATGAGCAATATTTTGACTCTAAAGAATTGAATTATGAAGTTGAGTTGAAAAATATAATGCAATCTAACACGGAAACACAAGTTGCAATGGTTGTAGATTCTTCATATAGCATGGGAATTAACGATACAGAGAATGTTGCAAAAAATAAAGCTATAGAATTAGCAAATGGAATACTTAGTAATGTAAAAAACTCTAGAGTATCACTTTCTAATAATAGTTCTATAAAAGCAAATATGACAAATACAAATAATAGTGTTGATTCTAATAAAAAAGCAATAACAGATGCAATTAATGGGTTAAAAAATGGAGATGGAAACGATAGTAATCAAGGATTAGAAAATGCATATAATACATTTACAACACCAATTAATGCAAAAAATTCTGTAAATAAATGCATAATTGTTATTACAGATTCAACGGATGAAGTTTCTGAAAAGATGAAAGAATTAACAGAAGCAGATTCTAGTTTGAAAATAATTTCTATACTTATAGATATGACAAGTACATCATACATAAAAGATGGAACTCCTATATGTGGAGAAGTTAGTGTTTTACCAAGCGAAGTAGCAGAAGAGGATATTACTGATGCACCAATATTGGATATAGATAAAATATATAAAGAATTAAATAGAGCCGTTAAAAACATACAAGTTTCAAACATTTTCTCAGATGAGATTTTGGAATATTTTGATATAACAAATTATTCTACAACATCAGGTACAGTAGAGAAAAATGACAATGGATATAACTGGAATGTTGAACAAATAAGATTTGAAGATACAGCAAAATTAACATTTAAATTAACATTAAAATCTAACAAAGATATAGATTCAGGCTTGATATTTAATGAATTATTTACAAATAAATCACAAAACGTAAGTTATGAAACATACAATGAATCAGATACAAAACAATTAGAAGGAACTGATTCAAGAGAAGGAACAGATTCAACAGTAATAAAAATATGCCAAGGATATGATTTAAAGATAAAAGCTGTAAATGAATCTAATACAGATGTTGGAGTTGATGGAATAACTGTAAAAGTTGAAGGTAAAAATGAAAGTGGAGAAACAGTTTGTGATTTAACAAAAGAAACAGATTCTAATGGATATGTAACTATTACAGCAGATGATGCAAGAGCATTAAGAGGAGATGGAACAATAACATATACAGTAACACCAACAGTAGATAAAGTTGGATATGTATCAACAGATGCTATAACATTTGATGTAACAAGTAATAAAACAACAAGAAAATTATCTTTTGACAATCATGAATCAAATTTAAATGGAATTGTAAACGAAGAAAAGAGAAATGTTGAAGTTACAATGCCAATTAATACACAAAGAATAGACTTTGAGTTGAAAGCGGTAGAAAATGGAAATGATAAAACAATAATATCTGATTGTGAATTTGAATTAATACAACCTAAGTTAAACAATAAATATGAGATGGATGTTTTAACTGGAAAAACAGATGAGAATGGTATTTTGCATTTTACACCAACAGTTATGACAAAAGATGGAACTTATAATTATATTTTAAGACAAATATCTGCACCTTCTTCATATGAAGTTACAAATTTAACATTAATAGAAATTACATATAAAGATGGAAAAATCACAAAGATTTCTAAACAATTTAATCCAAATGTAGAAACAGAAGTATGTACAGATAGAGAAAATCATGTTTTAATAACAGTTGGAAATGAATGTGTAGAAACAAATCCGTTTGATTTACAAATAAATTTATCAGATTCTGCTGATAATACAAAATTAGAAGGAGTAACATATTTAGTTACAACAACAAATGCTAATAATCAAGTTAGAAGTGAATATGTAACAACAGATTCAAATGGACAAATAAATACAAAAGTTTATGGAACAGGAAACTTAAATATTAAAATTACAGAACAATCACCAAAAGTAGGATATATTGCAGATACTGTAACAAAAGAAATAACAATAGCTAGAAATAATGATGTGATTACAGTATGGCATAAAACAGTTGGATTAGACCTTGAACAAAGTACAAGTCAATCAGATATGATAATCAATTTGACAAGTACTAAAAAACAAGAACAAAACATGGTAAGAGTATCTTTAGTGGATTCTGAAGAACAAGATGTTGGAGTTGGAAAAAATATAGTTTACTACTTAAAAGATGAAGAAAATGGAGTACAATATGGACCATCAGTATCTGATAAAAATGGAGATTTATCATTTACATTAGATAATAAATCTCAAGGACAACATAGATATACTTTAATTGTAGATAAAACAACAATACCAAGCGAATATAATAGTACAAAAATTGCTGACGAAATTAATATTAATTTGGTATTTGATCAAAGCGGATTTATAATAGATGAAAATATTGTAAATAATCAAACTATTATAAAAGATTATTATTCAAAAGTAGCAAATGAAACTAACACAGAATATACATGCTTTATAACAATAGGATATGAATTAGAAGAGGATAATACTGTAGACTTTAGAGTACAATTATCAGACAAAGAAGATACTTCAAAATATCTTGAAGGAGCAAAATACAACATTAATATTGAATGGGATGTTAATGGAATAACAAGAACAAAGACAATAAAAGAAAGACAAACAAATTCAAAAGGAATTATAACAACAAGAGTAGTAAAAGGTGATCAAGTAAGAATATATGTACAAGAAGTTGGGGCTAGTGCTGGATATGCTTGTGATAATACAACTCAAGAGATTTATCTAACATTTAGAAATAATGGACAAGCAAATATAACACAATCTCCATATGATAGAGGACAAACAAATAAAGAAGAACCAGAGCAAGGAGCATATGTAAATGGTACAACTGTGGTATATCAACATTTGAATAGAAAAAGAAGTTCAGAAGATACATATGTAAATCTAACAATAAATAAAATGGATACTAATGGAGCATATGTAGATGGAGTACTTGTTAATTTAAAATCAAGTAAATTAGTTGATAAAAATGGTTCAGAGTTAAATGTTGTTATGAAAACAGGTGAAAATGGTTCTGCGGGAACAATAGCATTTGACTATCAACAATATTTAAAAGATGCAATTAATAATAATACAATAAGAGTTCCAGGAATTGGTGAAGGAACAGAAGCAGATGAAATAGTATATGATTTAGATATTTCTGAAGTCGAAATTAAAAATGGACAAGAAGGGGAATATAAGACTAAAGATGGAACAACAGTTAAGTTAAGACTAATATTTAGACAAAAAGATAATAGAATAGTTTTAACAAATGTTGAAACAACATATGGAAATAGATTAGTAAAAAATAAAGAGTTCTCAAGTTCATCAGATAACAGTGAAGGACAACAAGAGGAAGACACATTAGGAGTATACTTATCTAACATAACATTAGATTTATATACAAATTACGATGATGTAGGAAATTTAGCATTAGATTTAAAGAAACAAGATAATAATGCCACACCTTTAGTTGGAGCAGAATATGATATTAAAGTAGTAAACCCAGATGCAACAGTACTTAGAAAACATGTTACTGTTGATAATGGAGATGATAGTTCTTCAATAGAATTAACAGGATTATCTGTAAATGTAGGAAGTATCATATATTTAACAGAAACATCAGCTCCAATAGGATATGGAGTAAATGCTAATGCTGAAACATTAGAAGTAAAGAATATAACTGAAGATGGAGAAGTTGTTTTAGAACAAATTGACCAGGCATATGCAGAAAATAGATTAAAATTATCTAAATTGGCATCTACTACAACATCATCAGGAGCGACAAAAACAAATTATGAAGTTACATTAACAGATTATCAATTAGATACATTTAAATTTGAAATAAATGCTGTAGATTCTTCAACATTAAAAGGTGTAGAAGGTTATGGATTTAATATTCAAACATCATTAGGAGCACAAAAAACAATAGAAACAGAAAGTGATGGAAATGGAAGTGCTTCTGTTGGTGGAAGTATTGAAAATAATACAATAACATATACATTAACAGCAAATAAAGTTGCAGATTATTATAAACCATTTAAAAATACTATTAAAGTAAATGTTGTATTTGATATTTCTGGAAATATTGATATTGAAAGTACAATGAATGCACAAACAGATGCAAACTATGGAAAACTTTGGAATATTCAAGAGTTAGAAACTAATGGTAAAATTAAAGTTCAAATACTATTAGACCATGAAGATCCATTAGCAGTAAAAATAGAAACTGTTGACAAAATAACAAATGCTCAAATATCAGATGTTGAATATAAAATAACTGAATCACAAGTTTTACCAGGAACAGGTTCTAATAATATTCAAGTAGGATATTGTTTAGAAAATGGAATAAGAACATACAAATTAACACAAACAAGAATAATAGGTTCTTATGCAAGTATGACTGATAAGACATTTACAGTAACTTATAGAGATGAAAAAGTAACTAATGTAACATTAAATAGCGATAGAGAAGATGACACAATAGCAATAAGCGGAAATAAGGAAATAAAAATAAAAATATATGTAGAACCAAAGGTTCCATTTGAAATAGTTAATTCATATTATTTTGATAATAATCAAAAATTGCAAGGGGCAAATTTTGAAGTAACTGAGTTATCAAATAATGATATAGGAACTGGAACTACAGGTGCAAATGGTGTAGCTGGAGTATATTCAGGTATATTTGAAACAAATAAAGATGTTATGTACAAAGTTAGAGAGACATTAGGATCTACTGGATATGCAACTGTTGAAGATTTTTATGTAAAAGTAAAATATAATGAAAATAGAGAGATAACAGAAGCTAAATTAGTAGATAGTAATGGAAATGATGTTTCAGATAATAGATTTGTAACAGTATCATATGGAAAAACATCTTCATACTCACAATATAATGGAAATCAAAAAGGAATTGTAAAAATTCAAGTTTTGAATTATCCTGAATTCAAAATAAATATAGAAAATGTTGACAGAAGAAATGAAACAACAAAATTAGCTGGTACAGAATACAAAATTTCTTCAAAATATACATCAAGTGATAATACAGCAGTAGATTTTACAAAAACAGAAGGAGTAATAACAAATCAAGATGGACTAGGAATAGCACATTTAGATAAAACAAAAGATAATACTGTAGTAACATATACATTAAGTGAAGTAGCACCAGCAACAGGATATCAATCATTAGGAACAGATATAGATGTTATAGTAACATTTGATGAAAACGGATATGTAAGTAATGTTTCTGTTAAAGATGATGAAAAATTAAACAAAATTGAAAGTGTTTCTAAAGTAGAAAACATAGAAACAGAAGAAGACAATTTCAGAGTAGACTTAAAATTGAAAAATAATCCAATATTGAAATTTAATTTAACAGCAGCAGATAGCATAGACCATAATACTAAAATAAAAGACATTGGTTTCCAAATGATAAGTAAATATGATGAAAAAATATATTCAAATTCATCAGCAACAAATAGAGTAAATAAAACAGAAGAAGCAGAAACATCATATACAAATGAAGAGGGTTATACAGCATCATATTTAGATAGAGTATTAGATAATAAAGATATGTATTATACAATAAAAGAAGTACAAAAATCACCTGGATATGATTGGCAAGATAAAGATATAATTGTAAAAATAACATATGACTCAAATGGAAAGATTTCATCAATAACACCAGTACAAGGTGGAGAATTAATAAATATTTCTTCATATGATTCTGAAAATTTTGAAATAAATATTACAATATATAATGAGGAAATAAAAGAATTTGGAATCCATTTAACAACAGTTGATACATATAACGTAAATAAAAAATTAAATGGAATGAATGTAGAAGCATATTTAACAGATACAGAAAATAGTACAAGTTATGTGTCTGATGGAGAATATGAATTAGTAGGTGATAATGCCTTAGTAACAGGTGCTGATAGAGATAATAATGGAACACCAGATATTTCATATGGTGAAGATTATAGAAGTATGGGACAATACAACAAAGGTTCTGGAACAAGAACGTTAAGATTAGTCGTAAAAAATGATTCAAATCAAACAAAACAAAGTGGATATTATTTAGATAGTGCTGATGGAACAAACTCAGGAAATGGAGTTGGACATTATATTGGAACAAAATATTATCCTGATGCAAAATATCAAACAGTAGCATATCAATATTTAATTAATGTAACATTTGATGATGAAGGAAAAATAATAAATGCCCAATTACAAACAGGATTTAATACAAATATTGGATGGTTAGTTGATGGAAGATATGTACAAGTGGATGAGAGTAACTTAATTGATCATACAAATTATAAATTAAATATTACTTTAAAATTCTTCCCAATGTTTGATTTAAAATTAAATGCAATGGATAATTATACTTATCAAAGTGAAATTGACAAAGATGGAAAACCAATTTCATTGGAGGGTTCTAAATACACTGTAACAACAGCAAGACATAATGCATATACAGCGAAGGATGAATATGTAACAGCTGGATATATAGGATATGGAAATACTTATGGAGCGTCAGGTTCAATAGTATATGGAAATATTTATGAGGATACAAATGAATTATTTGTACCAATAGAAAATAGTTACACAAGATTATTTTATGTATTTGAGGAAGCTGAACCAACTAATTATCAAAAATATACTGATAGATATTTAACACATTATACACAAAGATTAGTAGCAATTATAAGTATAACATTTAATGAGTATGGCGAAATTGATTATGATAATTCTATTGTTAGAAAAGTTAATGATAATATCATTAAACCATATATGGATGAAGATGGAAATACATATTTATCAAGTAATAATATTCAAGAATACAATTATTACTATGATAAAGAGAGCACAAATAGAAATGTTAATTTCTATATAGGATATGGTCTAACTACAAAAATAAAAGTAACATCTGTAGACGATGTTTCAAATAGTGCAATACCTAATATAAGAATGTATCCATTTGTAAATGATACATATTCAACAAGTATATCTTATGAATATAATCCTATATCATATAGAGATACAAGCTTAGAAGGAAAAGCTTCTTGGAAGTATTGGGGAGCAGCAACAAATGATAATGTAAATAAATACATAATAGGTTCTTCAAGAATTGGAGAAGGTTATAATGGATATTTCTTCCCAAGTGATTTAGCAAATAAAGCTTTAGGCGGAAGTGGAAAAGAAGAAGATTATTATGCTGAATTAGATATAACATATGATAGTAATGGTAAAATTTCCAATGTTCAATCATTAAAATCTGATTTATGGGGAGATAATAATGTCGCAAATATAACATGGGATTCAGCAACAGGTATTGTAAATATTGAAATGTTATATAGCAGAAAATTACAAACAACTTTAAATAAAACAGATTATTATGATAGTACAATAAACAATTTATCTGCAAGTTTTGATGTAATATCAAACAAAGGATTAAAAACATCAATAGATGCAAGACAAATGACACCACTTGGAAAAGTATATAAAAATACAACAGTAAAATATACTTTATCTGAAACAAAAATGCCTGATGAATATTATCCAATATCAAATACAATAGATTATTACATAACATTTAATGAAAAAGGAAACTTCTCAGTTAATAATGTAAAATCTGATAGTGAATATTTTGAAACTGTAAGTACAGTAGATAATACACAAAAAATTTATAAATCATCACCAGATTTAACAATAAATATTAAGAATAAACCAGCATTTATGTTAGATTTAAGAGTAATTGATAAATTTTATAAAAATGATGGATTAGAAAATGCTTATTTAAAAGTTACAAGTAGTAAAGGAGATTTAGCTTCAGGTAATCCACAAACAGATAGTAGAGGTTATGCAAAAATAATAGCAGGTCCAGTATATCCAAATGAAACTATAAAATATTATATTGAGCAAACTAATACAATAGATGGATACTATGCAAATACAACAAAAATAGAATTACAAGTAAAATATAATAAAGCAGGAAAAATTGAGGATTATAGAATTATAAATGGAAATGAAGTAATTAATCAATTTGATTCTAGTAAATATATGAATACTAGAAAAATAACAATGCAAATAATGAATATGCCTAAAGATTTGAAAATTGGATTATATAAATATGACAAAACAACAAATCAACCAATGGAAGGTGTATCATTTACAATAACAAAAACAGATATTAATTCTGGGGTAACAAGTAAAGAAAATATTATAACAGAAACAAATGGTGCTGTTATATCAGTAATAGATACATTTAACACAGCATTAAATGGAAAAACAATAAAATATACAATACATGAAGATGAAACACCAGCTTCATATAGAACTATGGAAGATGTGGTATTCTTAATAAGATATAATGCAGATGGAAGCATGGCTTCATGTAACCAAATTGCAAATGATAATGGAATACTAAATGAAAAAGTACAATTAGATATGGCAACAGATGGCAACATAAGATATTTGAATAGCCAAAGAGTACACTTCAAAGTAACAGTTCCTAATGATAATGCATTTGATTTAATTATTAAAAACGAAGATACAAATTACGAAGGATTAGGAATAGAAGGTTCAAAATTTGATGTAAGTATTAATGGGGTAACATATTCTCCTGAAAATACAAATGAAAATGGAACTATAACAGTTCAGGATGTTACAGAATCAGGAGATATAACAATTAATGTTGCACAACATGAAGTGGGCGAAGGATATAAATTTGATGTAGACAATAATGTTTCTATAAAATTACAAAAAGGCGTTGAAATATATAGTTTGAATTTAGATCCTACAACAGATGGATATATTGATAATGATAATGCAACAACTACAAAGGCAATTATAAAAGTGGACGAAACTTATGGAAAAATTGAAGTTACATTTAAAAATGAAACAAGAACAGAATTAACAATATTGAAACAAGATATTAATTCGAAAATTGGTTTAAAAAATACTGAATTTGAAGTTGTAGCACAACAAATTGATAGTGAAGGAAACAATATTGGAGATGAAATAACATTAACAACAGAAGATAATAAGGTTACAGATAAAAATGGTAAATTATATTTTGAATTAGGAGCTACTCCACAATCTCAAATTTGGAACTATACATTTAAAGAAACAACACCACCAAGTGGATATAATTCAATAATAGATTTAACAATGACTGTAACATATGATCAATATGGAAGAATAGCAAAACAAGTATCTAGCAAACAAAGTAGATTAAATGCAATTATGGAAGATGAATATTATAATTGTCATAGTATGTATGCAATTATATATAATGGTGATGTATCACCTGCATATACAGTAAAAGTTGTAACAGAAGATGCAGAGACAGGAAAAAGAATAAATGAATCAGGTATATATTTGAACATAACAGATGCAGAGACAGGAAAATTAATTACTGTTGAACCAAAAACGATAGCTTCAGCAAATAATGGTACAATTTCTAAAACATCAAATCTAGGAATAGACGGAACTATGTGGAGTGATGAAGAAATAAATGCAGAAGATAGTAGTGCACCAGTTATTGTAGAAAAAGGATTAACTTATATAGATAATATTGATTTTGAAGGAACAATTAATATTGAAGTTAGCCAAAAAGAAACAGCAAAAGGATATGTCTTTGGAAGTCAACATACTGATGGAAATATTCAAATTAGTAGTAAATATGTAGCACATTTAGATGATGACCCAACAGTTGAATTTGAAGTTGTTCAAAATGATGGATTTAATGTTGTACTTGATAATGTTAATAGAACAATAACAATAAAAATATTGAATGAATCTCAAGTATTATTTGACATAGTAACAACAGAATTTGCATCTAAACAAGATGAACAACCAGCTGCAATACAAGGAGTAAACTATGATATAACTGCAGAAATTCAAACAGCTACTGAAAGCATATTAACAGATGTTGATACAACAACAGCTTTATCAGATGAAAATGGTAAAACAACAGGAATTGTTGGTTCAGCATATGCTGGAAAAACTGTAATTTATACATTACATCAAAATACACCAAATAGATATGTGGCAATAGATGATATTCAAGTAGAAGTAAAATTTGACTCAAATGGATATATAAAATATTATGAATTATTATCATCTCAAAATAATGTAAGTATCAGCGAAGAAAAAACAGAAGCAAGAACAATAACTTTAAATGTTCATAATATAAAAGAGTTAATGGGATATACAGTATATGTAGAAAAACGTGCAATGGATACTGACTTAGATGAAGAAGCTTATAATAAATTATTGATGGGAGCTAAATATAAAATAACAGTAAATCAAGAAGATGCAGGAGTTGAATATACAACTTGGACAGATGTTACTGATGAAAATGGATTGATTGAAGGGTTAACATTTAGCGGATATGGATATATAACAATAACTTTAGAGGAATTAGATGCACCAGATGGATATCAAATAGATTCTCTAAGAAAAATTAGATTATATAGGGATAAGAATACAGGAAAAGTAGAAGAAATAAGTGGTGACATAAACTTTACAACAAATGATGACTATACAAAAATTTATCTAAAAGCGGTAGATGTTCAATCAAGTGATAAATATACATTAATTATTAACAAATATTCAACAGCAACAAAGAAACGTATTACAGAGGATCAAGCGGAATTTAAAGCAGAATTGAAAAAAGTAGATGATGAAGGAAATGTTTTATATAAAAATACAATAGAAAATATTTATACTGATAAAACAGGAAAAGCTATTATTGACAATATAGATATGCCAACAGAACCAGGAGAATATAAATTAGTATTAACAGAAATACAAGCACCAGAAGGATATGACAAGTTAGAAGAACCAGTTGAATTAAATGTTAGATTTGAAAAAGATTCATCAGGAAGTATAATAGTATCAACAGTTTCAGAAGACGAAGACAAAAATGTTACAACTTCAAAAGTAACAAAACAATTAATCGGATTAAATGTAGGTAATAATGTTGATGAAAGCGTTAAAGAAGGAGAGTATGGATTAGATTTAACAAAGGTAGATGGAGAAACCAATGAGCCAATTCCACAAACAGCAATTTATAAAGTTGCACTACCAGATGATTATAATACATCAGTTTATACAGAAACTTCTGAAACAATATTAGGACCTGGAAAATTAGATTATTGTTATATTGAACAAGATAAAGATTATCAAGTAAGATTAACACATATGAGACAACCATCAAAACCAGGTGTATATAATTATGTATTTAAAGAAGTTGTAGCACCAGATGGATATGAAAAGATTGAAGAAGAATTAACATTAACAATAGAATTTGCAATAAACGAAGAAACAGGAAAATACTATATTGCTAATGCAACATCAAGTGATGAAAAATATTTAAGAATAAATACAGATACACCATGTGATACAACAACAAGGTTGAGTGTGGATATAATAAATTATCCATCAGAGCAAAATAAATTCACAATACACTATGATGCAAATGATAATGGAGAAGGGGCAATTATACCAGAAGACCAAATAAAAAATAAAGATGTAGATATAACTTTAGATACAATGATACCAACAAGAAAAGGATATATATTTAAAGGATGGACTACATTACCTAATAGTACAACAGAACAATTCCAACCAGGAGATACATTTACATTAAATCAAGATATAACTCTATATGCTATATGGGAAGAAGGTTTATATTTAAAATCAGATAAGTATAAAATTTCAAAAGAAGATAGTTATTCAAAAGATACAAATGCTTCAAAATATGTTGAAGGAGATACTTATATATTTGGAATAAAACCAGCAATAGGAGCAATGAGAAACAAAGAAGAAAATAAAGGTACTGACCTAGAAGAATTTAAGAAAAATATTACAACAAATGCAGAAAAAATAGAGGTTATAAAAACAGACGATACAAAATTAAGCACAGATGGAATAATTGGAACAGGAATGAAGATTGTATTAACAAAAGGAAATGAAAAAATAGAATTGAAAGCTATTGTATTAGGTGATATTAATGGTAATGGAAGTTTGGATGGTTCGGATAAAACAAATGCAAGTAATTATATAAGCAAAGATGATAAATCTAGATTTGATACAATAGAGAAAAAATTGGCATTAGATGTAAATCTAGATGGAAAAATTAGACCATCAGACTTAACAATACTAAGACAATCATTATCAAATGATAATAATAGTGGAATGGGGGTGTAGAATATGAGAAAAATATTGAAAATAGCAAGTATAATGTTAATAATACTAATGACAATGTTTACATATTCAAAGGCAACAGATGAAAAAGAAGATAAACCATATATAGAAATAACTGAAGATATGACAAATTATGAACAAGATAAAACGATTGAATTAACACTAAGTTTTAAAAATTTAGAAAAAAACATTTCAATTATAGAAGCATATATAAATTATGATAAAAATATTTTTCAAGAAGTTACATCAAAAGATTTTACAAATGACTTTGATGAAGATAGTTTAAGTTATTTTAACTATAATAGTGAAATAAATAAAATTGTTATTGAATTCGAGGGAGATACTAAAGTTGGGAATATATGTAAATTAAAATTGAAAGTATTAGATTCAGTTAATGATATAAATGGAGCAAAATTCGAAGTTAATTATGGGACATGTTATTCATATAATGAAGATGTAACTATAGACTTTGATAATGTAACAAAATCTTTCGGAAAAACAGAAGAAGAGAAATTGTATTTATCAACAGAAGAATACAAAATTGGGGATAATGATATCAAAAATTATGTAGAAGGAGATAAATATATATCAAGAATTACAAAAGAAACAAAATTAAAAGATTATATTAATAATCTAAAAACAAATGGAGAAATAATTGTAACAAAAGAAGATGGGACAAAATTAACAGATGATGAATATGTCGGAACAGGCATGAAAATGATAGTAACAAAAGATGACGAAAAAATAGAATTGACAGTAGCGGTTTCAGGGGATTTAAATGGTGATGGAAAAGTTACAGCAACAGATTTATCAACATTAAATCAAACAATATTAAAATTAGTAAAATTGGAAAATGAATATAAGATAGCGGCAGATTTAGATGAAAATGATAAAATAACAGCAACAGACTTATCAACATTAAATAAAATACTATTGAAAATTCTATAAAAGAAGAAAATCACACCTAATAGATAAATATTAGGTGTGATTTTTTATTACATTTACAATGTAATGTAAATGTAATAAAAATATAATATTTTAATATGAAACATAAGAAAGTTTGGCTTCCGCAAAGGGATAGAGGTCGGCAAATTGTAAAATAAAAATAGTGTACTTGAATAAAAAAAATACTAATGATAAATTAAAATTATAAATAAAAATCAGGGGGATATAAATATGAACTCACTAAAAAATAATAAAAAAATGAAAATTTTAAGTACATTATT
>ENA-ORUN01002379-ORUN01002379.1-human-gut-metagenome-genome-assembly--contig:-NODE-2379-length-15292-cov-3.060445_pt1 | contig 15292 bp, 15 predicted proteins | sample MGYA00242080_ERZ509209 | MGnify/ENA primary metagenome ERZ509209 (study PRJEB26280, sample SAMEA2338786) | human gut metagenome | biome: human gut; feature: human-associated habitat; material: faeces... | reverse complement strand
CCGCTTCCGCGCGGTAAATACACCGTGACGAATAATGGTGCTCCGGTGAAAGTCTCCCGCGTGAAGGGCGAGCCGTTCCTCTATGCCGGGAAGATCGGTTCCGGCAGCTATACCTTTGTGGTGAATTGACCGTTCTGTTTGTACCGTATTGCTTTGTATGCTATCTTTGCGCCTTCAAAACAATAAAAGACTGAAGTACAAATGAAGAGATCTATTTATGCCGTAATCAGCTTGATAATGATGGTGATGGCAGTCGGGTTTACTGCCTGTGGGGATGATGACAACAAAGGCTTCTCTGCCGAACAGATTGCCTATTTCGAGAAGAACCTTGAGTTCATCCGCGAAAAGAAAGTATTGAAGGGAGACGATGGAGAGCTGCTTTACAAGCAGGTCGTTTTAGGCGGTGACACCGCCTTGTATCGTGTTTTGGGTAAGGAAGGAGAGGAAACGCAATGCCCGACGAGCCAGACTCCTGTAACAATGATCTTGAAAGGTGATTTTATCAGCGGCCAGAATTTCCAGAAGGAGATGACGATGACGCTTACTCCTGCTGGCGTCGTACCGGGGTTGGGAGCAATATTGTTGAATAATACTATTGGCGAACGGGTTGAGGCGATTATCCCAGCTAACTTGGGATATGGCTATTATGATTACAGAGGGATTCCTGCTGGTTCGACCTTGATCTTCACCTATACGATAGAGAAGTTCAATTGATTGGATGAAGAATGTAACTGCTGATTTATCAGTTATTGTCCTCCCAAAAAATCAAAGATCCACCAACCGAAAGCTCCGATGGTGGATCTTATTTATATAAAGAAACAATTAAGCTGTATAGCGATGGTTGGCAAACCGTCTTCTTTTTTAAGCATTCAGCACCTTGCGGAATCGTACGATGAATTCCTTTGCCTCGTCCATGCTCAGGCAGAGCGGCGGCAACAGACGGATCGTGTTGGTTCCGGCTACTCCCGTAAATACCTTCTCTTCGAACAGCAACTTGCTGCGTACTTCCTTGATCGATTCTTCGAACTCGATACCGATCATCAGACCACGTCCGCGAATCTCTTTAATTCCCGGTAGCTTATGCAATTCATCCAACAGATAAGCTCCTACTTCCCGCGCATTGTCGATCAGCTTTTCATCTTCCATGATCTCCAGTACGGCAATGGCGGCCGCACAAGCTAAATGATTGCCTCCGAAAGTTGTGCCTAACATCCCGTATACCGGTTTGAACATCGGGCTGATCAGCAATCCGCTCATAGGGAAACCGTTGCCGATACCTTTTGCTACCGAAATCAGGTCCGGTTTGATTCCGGCATACTGGTGGGCGAAGAACTTACCGCTGCGTCCGTATCCCGACTGGATTTCATCAAGAATCAGGCAGGCTTCATATTTCGTACACAAGGCGCGCAGTTCCTGCATAAAGGAATCGGTTGGCAACTGGATGCCGCCCACGCCTTGAATACCTTCGATAATAACCGAAGAAACGTCCCCCTTCTGCAATTCGGCTTCTACTGCTGTCGCGTCATTCAGAGGTAGATAGGTTACGGCGAGATCCTCATTTACCGGAGCGATGATTTTCGGATTGTCTGTCACGCGTACGGCAGCAGACGTACGTCCGTGGAAGGCATGCTTGAAAGCAATCACACGTTTCTTTCCGTTGTGGAAAGAGGCTAATTTCAAAGCATTTTCATTGGCTTCGGCTCCTGAGTTGATCAAGAAGAGCGAATAGTCGTCATAACCGGATGCCTTACCCAATTTGTCTGCCAATTTCTGTTGGAGACTGTTGATGACGGAGTTGGAATAGAATCCTAACTTGTTTACTTGTTCGGTGATAGCCTTTACATAAGTAGGGTGGCTATGGCCGACCGAGATTACGGCATGTCCGCCATACAGGTCGAGGTATTCGTTTCCCTCTGTATCCCATACATGGCATCCCTTGCCTTTGACAATCTCTATATTGAATAATGGATATACGTCGAATAGATTCATAATATAAATGTGTTGTTTATAAATACTGATTTATTTGTTGCCTTTGGATCAAGCCAAAAGTAACCGAAAGATTAAGCCTTAACCGTCCGGTCTACTCCGGTTCTCTCTTTTGCCGTCTGCTTCAGCAGACGGCAAAAGAGAATCTGCGACATAAAGAGCAGCTTAGCCTGTTTGCTCACCGATAAATCATCATTTGTATATTAATTAAAACGCTGAAGGCTTCAGATGCAACCCTACCGTCTCTTCCAAGCCGAAGAGGAGGTTCATGTTGTGGACTGCTTGGCCGCTCGCTCCCTTCAGCAGGTTGTCTATCATCGAAACGATCAGCAGCTTGTCTTCCTGTTTCAACAGATAGATCAAGCACTTGTTCGTATTTACCACTTGTTTCAGATCTGGGTTCTTGTCGGTGATGAAAGTGAAAGAGTGATCAGCGTAGTATTCTTCATAAATACGCTTGATCTCATCCAGTCCGATTTTGCAATCCAGATAAGTCGTGGCAAAGATACCTCGTGAGAAATTACCTCTCACCGGGATAAAGTTGACCATACTGTTGAAGCTGTTCTGCAATTGCCGTAGACTCTGTCCGATTTCTGCCAGATGCTGATGCGTGAACGGTTTGTAAATCGAGATGTTATCGTTTCGCCAGCTGAAATGAGAAGTGGACGACGGTTTGACTCCAGCTCCTGTCGATCCCGTGATTGCATTTACATGCAAATCCGAGTTCAGCATCAGATGCTTGGCCAGTGGTAAAACAGCTAATTGGATACAGGTGGCAAAACATCCGGGGTTTGCAATATGCTGTGCGTTGCAGATACGGCGTCGGTTCAGTTCGGGCAGGCCGTAAACGAAATCGTGTTCAGGGCTTTCGATGCGGTAGTCCATACTGAGATCGATGATCTTCACGTTTTCGGGTACGGTATGGCTCTCCATGAACTTCTTCGTATCGCCGTGAGCGGTACAGAAGAAAAGGAGGTCGATCTGGTCCAGCGGCAGTTCATCGGTAAATATCAAATCTGTTTCACCATACAGTCCGCTATGCACGTCCGTGATCTTGTTGCCGGCATTGCTCGTACTGTTCACAAATGTAATCTCGGCGTCCGGATGATTCAGCAGCAAGCGGATCAATTCGCCTGCCGTATATCCTGCACCTCCAATAATCCCGACTTTGATCATATTTCTTCGTCCTTATGGTTGTTGTAATAAACACGCAGTGGAGTGGAAGTGACCTTGATGAAACCTTTTGCATCTTCGGCTGTCCAACCTTTCTGCATTTCTCCGTATTCTCCGAACTTGGTCTTTACCAGATCGTCTTTTGAATCGACGCCGACAGTCGAGAACGAAAGCGGGCGAAGTTCCAAAATGACAGTACCGTTCACATTGCGCTGTGATTCCTGCAACATGGCTTCAATGTCGCGCATAACCGGTTCGAGATACTGGCTTTCGTGGAGGAACATTCCATACCAGTTGGCAACCTGGTCTTTCCAGTATTGCTGCCATTTGCTAAGCGTATATTTTTCGAGGAAGCGATGAGCGCCGATAATCAGCATTGGAGCGGCTGCTTCAAATCCTACACGTCCTTTGATGCCGATGATCGTATCTCCCACATGCATGTCACGGCCGATACCGTATGCTGCACCGATTTCTTCCACCTTCTGGATGGCAGCGATTTTGTCTTCGAATACTTTACCGTTCACGGCATGGATTTCACCGTTTTTGAATTCAAGACGAAGTTCTTCGCTGCCAGTCTTTGTCACTTGTTTCAAATAAGCACTTTCCGGCAGACCTTGTGTGGAGTCGAGAATTTCGCCGCCGCAGATGGAAGTTCCCCACAAACCTACATTGTAGGAATATTTCAGTTTCGTGAAGTCTGCTTCGAAGCCATGTTCTTTCAGATAGTTGATTTCGTAGTCGCGGCTCAATGCCATATCGCGTGTCAGCGTGATGATCTCGACATTCGGAGCCAGCACCAAGAATGTCATGTCGAAGCGGATCTGGTCGTTTCCGGCTCCTGTGGAACCGTGGGCGATCGCATCGGCACCGATCTCGTTTGCATAGCGGGCGATTGCCAACGCCTGAAAAATACGTTCCGAACTGACGGAGATCGGATAAGTACCGTTACGGAGTACATTTCCGAAGACCATATATTTCAGGCTCTTTTCATAATATTCTTTTGTTACGTCAATTGTCACATATTTAGTTGCCCCTAACTTATAGGCGTTTTCTTCGTTTTGTTTCAACTGTTCTTCGCTGAAACCGCCTGTGTTGGCACAAGCTGCATACACTTCATATCCTTTTTCCTTGGCCAGATACATAACAGTAAAAGATGTATCCAATCCTCCGCTAAATGCGACTACTACTTTTTTCTTCATTTTGTATACCTGTATTGATCTTTATTTTTTAATTCTTAATTTTTAATTCTTAATTTCCCTCGCCTCTCTCTCGGCCCGATGAGGATCGTCCGGATCGAAGAGCATTCCGGTACAGATGCAGTAACGGCGGCCGGTACGTTCGAGGATATCATGGTTGACACAGCCTTCGCAACCTCTCCAGAAAGCCTCGTCGTCCGTCAGGTCGGCAAAGGTAACCGGCACATATCCTAATTCCGTATTCATTTTCATGACGGCAGCACCCGAAGTCAGACTAAAAATCTTGGCGTGAGGCCAGCGCATACGGGCCAGCTGGAAGGTCATCTCCTTGATTCTTTTGGCAATGCCCAATCCTCGAAAGTCGGGATGCACGATCAGGCCGGAGGTGGTCACATATTGTTTGTTACCCCAAGACTCGATATAGCTGAAACCTGCAAATTTGTTACCTTCTAAAGCAATGACGGCTTTTCCTTCCTTCATCTTTTGGGCAACGTATTCATGTGTACGCTTGGCGATACCGGTTCCGCGCACTTTGGCGGCGGCTTCGATCGTGTCGAGGATGATATCTACATATTCCTCGTGACAGGCTTCAGCGATCATCACATCAATTTTTCTTTCTTGTTCCATTTTTATGTTTGTTCTTTTATCTTCTGTTGTTAGTGGGAACAAATGATCAGTTCCCTATACATTATATATATTATATAAAATGAGCCAATGCTTTTACGATCTTGTCCCGGCTGATCCCTTCGCGCGGGATGATCAGGATCGTGTCGTCTCCGGCAATCGTGCCCAGTATTTCACAGGGCGCATGCGTATCGATATCCGAAGCAATCCCCATTGCATATCCCGGGCGGGTCTTGACAACAGCCAGATTACCCGAAAACTCGATGTTGGGATGATACTGCGTTTGCTCTTTCACTGGTTGCATAAGTGCTGAATAATCGGGCAGGCGATATACATAATTTCCGTCCCCGTCATGTACTTTGATGACTTTCAGTTGCTTTATGTCGCGTGACAGGGTCGCTTGGGTAACCTGGAATCCGCTATTTTCCAACTGTTTAAGCAGCTCTTCCTGATTTCCTATTTTCTCTGTCTGTATAATGCGGCAGATGGCATCCAATCGTTCTTTTTTTGTACTCATACTTGTATATTTATGCAACAAGACTGCAAATATAAAGAGTATAATTGAATAATTATGCAAGTGTGCTTTCTTTTTTTGTATAAATCTTCATATTCTTTATCTCTTGAGCAAAAAGCCTTTACGAATTGTTTATTATGAAGAGAAATCATAATTTTGCAAATAGTATAGATAAAGGATAAAAAATGAAGAAGATTACAAGTTTATTCGTCGCCATGTTGCTGTTGCTAAGCAGTTGCGGAAGTGTCCCGTTGACCGGAAGAAAGCAGGTTTTGCTTGTTTCGGATCAGGAAGTGCTGTCGTCCAGCCTGACCCAATATTCTGATTATATGAAATCGGCTAAGAAATCATCATCGAAAGACGGTGCCGCTATGGTGACACGTGTTGGTAAAAAGATAGCGGCCGCTACTGAACAATATCTGAGAAACAACGGGTTGGAGAGCGAAATCAAGAATTTTGCATGGGAGTTTAACTTGGTGAACGATCCGCAGGTCAACGCGTTTTGCATGCCGGGGGGTAAAATCGTTGTCTATGAAGGACTGATGCAGTTGGTTTCGTCGGACGATGAATTGGCCGTCGTGGTCGGTCATGAAGTGGCGCATGCCGTAGCCAAACACAGCAACGAGCGTATGAGTCAGCAGTTGATGGCACAATACGGTGCGCAGATATTGGGGCAGGCGTTAAGTAATAAGTCGGCTGCTGTCCAGAAGATCGGTGCTTCCGTTTATGGCTTGGGTGCTCAATACGGTGTTATGTTGCCATTCTCACGCAAACACGAATCCGAGGCGGATTATATGGGACTGGTCTTTATGGCAATGGCCGGCTATAATCCCGCAGTCGCCGTCAACTTCTGGCAAAAAATGTCTGCCGGCAAATCCGGCTCCACTCCTGAATTTATGAGCACGCACCCCAGTGATGCCACCCGTATTAATGAGATTAAGCAGCATTTACCGGAGATAGAGAAGTACAGGGTAAAGAAATGATTTGTCACCATGATATGTCTTGTCCTGATTTAGATTGGCCATGCCTCCCCGTTTCACCTCTATATATTTAAGAGAAAAACAAGGACACTACAATATTAATTAATCAACAAATACACAGGTATTAACAGCATTACTACCACTCCTTTACTTTTCGCCCTTAGTCGAAAAGGTTTTCGACTAAAGGCAAAAGGTCTGTGGGCTGGCTGTTTGATAACAGTAGCATGGCAATTGTCTTTTAAATAGGACCTTCCGAGGCCGACTTTATCTCTGATGAAGGCAAACGCAAACGGTGAAGCCGTTTTTTACTACCAACATTCATCTGTCAAAAGTCCCAATAAGGGTTATTGTCTGTTTTGGTGACATGTCTTATCATTGTCTTTGTCCTGAATGATTAGGGTGGGCCATAAAATTTCTTCGGTATAGGCATGTTATACCGTTATCCCCATCTTCTTCATCAAGAAGCAGGCATTCATATTTTGGGCTATCCCTTCTCTGAGTTGGTAGGAAAATGTCAGTTCGTTGTCTTGGATATCGGCCTCAAAACGATAATTCTTGATCTGGTTCGGGAATTCCTTTTCAAGTTCGCCTAACGCCAGATCGTGTGTGGCAATGATACCGCAAGCCTGATTCGCTACCAGCTGTTTCATCAAAGCAAGGGAACCTTTTTGTTTGTCGATCGAATTGGTCCCTTTCAGGATTTCATCTAAAATGATGAATAGCTGTTCGCCCTGTTGCAAGCGATCGATAATCATCTTCAGCCGTTTCAGTTCGGCAAAGAAATAAGACTCATTGCTTGCAAGAGAATCGGAAGTACGCAGGCTGGTCACCATCCGGGCCGGATATAAAGTCAGAGACGCCGCACAAACCGGAGCACCGATACAGCCGAGCAGATAGTTGACGCCGATGGTACGCAGGTAAGTGCTTTTTCCTGCCATATTCGCTCCCGTAATAATCAGGAACCAGGGACTTTTCCGGATCTCGATGTCATTCTTTACGCATATGTCCCGGTGCAGTAACGGATGTCCGAGCGCTTTGCCTTCCATTTTGAAATATACGTCTGCTATCTCAGGATAAATGTATTCCGGGTGATTGAAGGCAAATCCACCCAGCGAACAGTAAGCATCGAACAAAGCCAATGCTTCGAACCAACGTTCCGTATCCTCTCCATGCTCTATCTTCCATTTTTCCAGCTTTATCGCCATGCGGGTATCGCGCAAAGTGAAAATATTCAGTATGACGCCGATTGCACTGAAACGTTGGTTCAGCGCACCGATATGTCCGGAGAGTTTTTTGATGATTGAAGAGGCCGTTTGCCCGTCGCTTGCAAACCGGTTGTGGATATCGGCGAGCTCGGCGGATTGAAAGTTTTCACCTTCGATACATTTGATCAGCTCGGAATAAGTCTGCAATATTTGCTCCATTCTGTCCAAAGAATTGTGTACCGTAGCGATCTGCTTCGCATTGAGATAAGCGATAATGAAAGACAATCCGAAGAACATGCCGGCTATCGATACCGGGAGCAGGTTCAGTGCACATCCTATCGCGACCAATACCCAGATGGAAGGGATCAGACAGATGAGCAGTTTCCATATTTTATTGTTGATCAAGCAGGGAGCCGCTTTACTTAATAGAGAAATAAGTTGTTGGTCGTCCTTGTTTCCCGGATGCAGGATGCCTGTCACATAGAAATGTTGCCGGAGCTGCGTGAAGGATTCCAGTTCGCGGATCGCTTCCTGGCGTCTTAATATCATAGCCTTGTCGGTGAGTGGTTGCATAAACCAGCCGGCCAGCTTCTCTTTTCCCATGAAAGTAACCGTGCGGTTGACGGACTGGAAAAGCGAATGGTTTCCGAACAAATCCAGATCAAGGCTGAACGAATGTTCTGCGGAACTTTTTTCCGGTGCTCCGTCGAACGCACTGAAATCGTAATCCAACCCGTTCAGTTCGTTTTTGCACAGGTTCGCCAGTGCTTCGGCGTAACATTTCCGGGCGAAGAGCTTGGTGTGCCAGACCATTAGAGCGATAAACGGGATAGTAAACAAGACGGCGATCCCGGCCAGCACTTTCCAGTCTTCGGATTTGAAGAACCAGACCATGGCGATCAGACCGGCGACCAATAACAAACGGATGCTTCCGAGCAAATGAATTTTTTTCTTCAGGTTATCGGCCCTGCGGGTGTAAGCCGTGACAATATCTTGGTAATAGTTGTATATCTTTTCCATGCCTGCAAAGATAAATAAAAATGAACTAACCATTCTGTAATTGGTTTTATTTAAAAGAATGATAACGAAATGACCAATATAGGTGCTAAAGAGGCGAATTATCATTCATTGATTCGTATATCTTTGCTAAGGTTTTTATCGACTCAATAAACTTGATGCGTTTTATGAAAAGGATCGTGATGCTTCTGTTTCTGTCTGTGATGGTCTGTACCCTCTCGGCACAGGAAAAAAAAGGAGAAACTATCGGGGAAAGGATCGTGGCGAATGCTTATAACGCCGACAGTATCCGCGGTATTTTGGACAAGATGCCGTATTTCACCCTGTTCAAGGACAATTACTTCGTGGGAGGGACAACTCTCGGACATAAACCGACTGCCGCCAATTCGGACGTGAAGTTTCAGTTGAGTATCGCCCAACGACTGACAAAAAGCAAATTGCCGTTCGATACTTATCTGTTTATCCAGTACACTCAGAAGGCTTTTTGGAATGTCTTTCAGGAATCGTTGCCCATGAAGGACCTTAATTTTAATCCCGGTATCGGTCTGGGGCATCTGATCGTCTACCATAATAAATATATAGGTAAAGGGTATCTTATGCTCGAACATGAATCGAACGGGAAAGACAGCACCGCTTCCCGCAGTTGGAATAAAGTCACTTTTGCGGTTGCGATCACCCTCTCGCTGAATTGGGAGGCACAGTTCAAGACCTGGATACCGATTGTGGATGGTGAGAATAATAAAGACCTACTGAAATATAACGGGATCTTTCAGGTCGCCGCCAATTACCGGACCGACAACCGTCGTTTTAATTGTGGTGTGATCCTGACGAAGCGTAAGACTTGGACCAGCTTTAACACACAGGTCGAATTGAGTTACAAATTTAACAATAATGAGAATCAATATTTCTTCCTGCAATATTACAATGGTTATGGGGAAAATCTATTGGAATATAATAAGTTCAAAAGCATGATAAGGATAGGCTTCGTTATCAAGCCTTCCGATTTCAGCCTGTATTGACAGAAGACGATAAACAACCGCTCTCCTGTATTGTTATTTATATATACATTGTATAATAATGCAAAATAACAAAATGAATGTAAAGGAACAATATTGGAAATACTCTCTGGTTACGATTATCGTAGTGCTGGGGACGATTCTTTTTGTGGAATTCATCCCTTTTCTGGGAGGTATCTTGGGTGCTTGTACCATTTATATATTGGTCAGGAAACAAATGTTGTATCTGACCGAAAAGAAACATTTGCGGCGTAGCTTCGTTGCTGTAATCCTGTTGCTGGAAACGATCCTCTGTTTTTTGATACCGCTTTCGCTGGCTGTCTGGTTATTTATCAACAAACTGCAAAATTTCAATCTGGACCCGACCCAATTGGTCAAGTCGGCGGAACATATTGCGAACCTGATCGAGCAACGGACCGGATACGACGTGCTCGATACCTCCAATATCATGTCTGCTGTCTCCATTCTCCCGAAGATAGGGCAGGTGTTGATGGGAGGAATCAGCGGTTTCGCCATCAATGTGGCCGTACTGGTGCTGATACTTTATTTCATGCTGATTGGTGGTGCCAAGATGGAAAAGTATGTCTACAGCATTTTGCCTTTTAGTGACGAGAATAAGAAAAACGTCTTGAACGAGATCAATATGATCGTCACCTCCAACGCAATCGGAATTCCGTTGCTGGCCATCATCCAAGGGCTGATCGCTTTGCTCGGATATTGGATATTCGATGTGCCGAGTCCTTTCCTTTTCGGCTTTCTGACCTGTTTTGCCACGATCATTCCGGTTGTGGGTACAGCGTTGGTCTGGTTGCCGCTGGCTCTTTATATGACGTTGACAGGAGATTGGGTGAATGCTGCCGGACTGACGGCTTATGCTTTGATTATCATTACGAATGTGGATAACCTGATTCGTTTTATCTTGCAGAAAAAAATGGCGGATACTCATCCGCTCATTACCATATTCGGTGTGATCATCGGCTTGTCTCTATTCGGTTTTATGGGGATTATCTTTGGGCCGCTCCTGATTTCGATCTTTATACTTTGTTTCAATATATTCAAGGAAAAGTATCTGGATAATGCCCGATAACTGCTACTTTTGTATGGATAAATAAACAAAGCCATGCATAGCAGAAGAATAAAAAACAATTGGCACATCATCAAAGGACAGCCTCTTACCGAATTAGACAAAAAAGTGCTTTACTATCAGAATAAAGGCCACCTGGTGCCGTCACGCAAACTGATCAAGACAGCAGAACAGATCGAAGGCATCCGCCGGAGCAGTGTGGTGAATACCGGGGTGCTCGATTTGGTTGCAAGAGAGATCAAGGCCGGTATGTCTACTGCCGAGATCGATAAGTTGGTATATGATTATACCGTTTCGCACGGGGCTATTCCGGCGCCTCTGAATTATGAAGGGTTTCCGAAAAGCGTCTGCACTTCTGTCAACGAGGTGGTCTGCCACGGTATTCCCAGTGAAGATGAGATATTGGAAGAGGGGGATATTATCAATGTAGATGTTTCGACTATCTTGGACGGGTATTACTCGGATGCTTCCCGTATGTTTATCATCGGTAAAACGACATCTGAAAAGGAAAAGCTGGTGCGGGTGACGAAAGAGTGAAATCGGTATGCAGGCGGCGAAACCGTTCGGTTTTGTCGGTGATATCGGCAATGCCATCCAACGCCATGCGGAGAAGAACGGGTATTCTGTCGTCCGTGATTTATGCGGTCATGGTGTCGGATTGGAGTTTCATGAAGAACCGGAGGTCTGCCATTTCGGACGAAAGGGGACAGGGATGCTTCTGGTTCCAGGTATGGTATTCACGATCGAACCGATGATCAACATGGGAACCTGGCAGGTCTTTATTGACGAAGAAGACGGATGGACAGTCGTTACCGAAGATGAACTGCCTTCCGCTCAATGGGAACATACGTTCCTGATGACGGAAACGGGGCTTGAGATATTATCTTATTGATTGATATAGGTTGGCGGAAGGAGATGTCGAAACAATATCCTGCTGACTAATCGACATGATTTAGGCACGGAATTTAATCCGTGCCTAAAAGAGCGTGATAAAAGGTGTTTTGATATCGTTTTATTTTTTGTCTTTCAACAAATCACGTATCTCGGTAAGCAACTGTATATCGGCTGGAGGGGGAGCCGGAGCTGCCGGTGCTTCTTCTTTTTTCTTGTTCAAGGCATTGATTCCTTTTACTAACATAAAAATAGAAAATGCGATAATGATGAAATCGAAAGTCACCTGCAAAAAGTTTCCATAGTTGATGGAAACAGCTGGCGAGACAACTTTGTCACCGTCCATTACAGCCTGTTTCAGTATGATCTTTAAGTCGGTGAAGTTTACGCCTCCGATCAGCAGGCCGATAGCAGGCATGATGATGTCACCGACGACAGATGATACGATTTTACCGAAAGCACCGCCGATAATGATACCCACAGCCATGTCGATCACGTTGCCGCGCATGGCGAATTGTTTGAACTCTTGTAGAATCTTCTTCATAATTTAACCTTTTTATGTTATAACTACAAAAGTATACGTTTGGTTGTGGATATCCAAAACAATTTGAGAATCTTATGCTATGATGAACTGTTCTATATCTTTTTCCGGAGTTTGTATGGTGTCGATCCCGAAATTTTCGACCAGGACTTTGGCTACATTCGGTGATAAGAATGCTGGCAATGTTGGTCCCAGGTGGATATTTTTGACACCCAGGCTTAACAGGGCTAACAAGACGATTACTGCTTTTTGCTCGTACCAGGCGATGTTATAGACGATCGGCAATTGGTTGATATCTTCCAACCCGAATACATCCTGTAGTTTCATGGCGATCAATGCTAGTGAATAGCTGTCGTTGCATTGTCCGGCATCCAGTACGCGGGGAATGCCGTTGATATCTCCTAACGGCAGTTTGTTGTACCGGTACTTGGCGCAACCTGCTGTCAGAATCACGCAGTCATCCGGCAATTGTTCGGCAAATTCGGTATAGTAGTTACGGTTTTTCATGCGCCCGTCGCATCCGGCCATGACGACAAACTTACGGATTGCCCCGCTTTTCACGGCATCGACGACTTTATCAGCTAATGCTAACACCTGATTGTGTGCGAATCCTCCGATAATTTCGCCATGCTCGATTTCATTAGGAGCGGCACAGTGTTTGGCATGGGCGATGATTTCGGAAAAATCTTTCGTTTTGCCGTCTTCGCGCGCCGGAATATGTTTCCAACCGGGGAATCCGGTAGAGTTGGTGGTGTAGACACGGTCTCGGTAGTTGGCTCCTTCAAGAGGAGGCACGATACAGTTGGTTGTGAACAGGATCGGTCCGTTGAAATTCTCAAACTCTTCCCGCTGTTTCCACCAGGCGTTGCCGTAATTACCTACAAAATGTTTGTATTTTTTGAATGCTGGATAGTTGTTGGCCGGCAACATCTCGCTATGTGTGTAGACATCGACCCCGGTCCCTTCGGTCTGGGCAAGCAATTCTTCCATGTCTTTCAGGTCGTGTCCGCTGATCAGGATGGCTGGATTGTTGCGTACGCCGATGTTGACGTGCGTTATTTCCGGGTTGCCGTAGCTGCAGGTGTTGGCTTTATCGAGCAGTGCCATAGCTTTGACTCCGAAACTCCCGGTTTCCAGAACAAGAGCGGTGAGTTGTTCGGCAGTAAGGTCTTTGCGTAATGTATCGGCGAGTGCACGCTGGATGAACCGATATAATTCGGGTTCTTCGTAGCCGAGGTTGGCGGCATGTTCAACATAGGCAGCCATGCCTTTCAGACCGTAAATGATCAGTTCTTTCAGCGAGCGGATGTCTTCGTTTGCTTCCCGGAGCACGCCTACTGTCTGCGATTTTCCTTCAAATGAGTTTTCCTCGCCGTTCCATACCAGTTCGTCGATGATGGGAAGTACGATATCTCTTTTTTTTGCGATGGCGATCAATTCGTTGCGTAACTTAAGCCCCTTGATGATTCGTCCGGTTATGCTTTCGATATCAAAGTTGGCATTTGTGATCGTGGAGAATAGGGCGTCTGTCGTAAAATGGTTTACCTTCATGGAGCTTTCGATCCCTGCGTTGTGGAGCAAGGTGGCGACAGTCGCGATACCTTTTGTTACGAATAACAGTAAATCCATCCGGTTTGCAGTTTTGTCGTCTTTTCCACAGACTCCTTTGTGAGTGCATCCTGTACCTTTTGCCGCTTCTTGGCATTGAAAACAAAACATTTTAGTTTCCATATCTTTATTGGTTTTAATGTGATTACTGAATCTTTTTTATCTCGTTCGACAGGCAAATGTAGGGATACTACATTTCTCGAATTGTACCAAATGTTACAAGCGTCGGATTTTTTCGTATTTTTGTAAAAAGTAGTAAGATACGGTATGATAGAGATATTAATGAAAGCTCCGTTATTCGAGCATGTGTCTTCCGATGCAATTTTCGGCTTTCTGGAAAAAATCCCGTATCGGGTTGAAAGCTATCGGGTACATGATGTTGTGGCTCTTCAGGGCACTCCCTGCAATCATTTGATGGTTGTTCTGAAAGGACTTTTACAGGGACAAATGGTGAATGATGCGGGAAAGTTGGTTGTGATAGAAGAACTTATTCCTTCCCGTTTGTTAGCTCCGGCTTTTTTGTTCGCTCCTAGACATGAGTTGCCTGTCAATATCATAGCAGTCGAGCCTTCTGAAGTCTTGTTCATATCCAGAGCTGATTTTACAGAGTGGATGCAATTGGATAAGCAGGTTTTGCAAAACTTCCTGATGCTGATCTCCGGACGTAGCAGCTTCCTGACGGATAAGATTATGTTTCTGTCGCTCAAGAATATTAAGAATAAAATTGCCGATTATTTATTGCATCATCTTTCTTCTCCGGATACCTCGACGGTCAAACTGTCCGATACTCAGCAGGAAATTGCCGATCGGTTTGGGGTTACGCGTCCTTCGTTGGCACGTGCATTTGCCGAAATGGAACAGGAGGGGATTATTTCGATCAACCGGAAGACGATCACGATCAATCGTATGCAACAGTTGAGGCAAATGGCAAAATAACTCAGCTGTTTATTTCCTTTTTTATCATGATAATATCCCAATATTTTTTCTTGCGTACATTAGAATAGAGTATTATGTATCCAGAGCGTAACGAAAAAAAAGTTTTCAAAACATTTGGAAGTTAGTATTAGAAGGATTACTTTTGCACCCGCATTCGAGCGAGAAGGGCGGCAGTTAACATGATGATGGGGTAGTTTCAGTGATAGCGAGGATGAGGTTAGCTAGGCTAAGCGAATATCCGACCATCCGGGGGCTTTGAAAAAAAAACTTTCAAAATTTTCCTTGAAAAGTTTGTCAGTTAGAAAAAAAGTTCTTACCTTTGCAGCCGCAATCGAAACGATAGCGCAAGTTCTTTGAAAGCATTACATATCAACAAGTAGTACAAGAGACGTAGTAGGAATACTGACATACCGTCAAGAGCTACAATAAAGAGACGAGATACTGAGCAAAAGGTATAAACAAAATCAACAACGAAGAGTTTGATCCTGGCTCAGGATGAACGCTAGCGACAGGCTTAACAC
>ENA-ORUN01002349-ORUN01002349.1-human-gut-metagenome-genome-assembly--contig:-NODE-2349-length-15436-cov-8.586178_pt1 | contig 15436 bp, 9 predicted proteins | sample MGYA00242080_ERZ509209 | MGnify/ENA primary metagenome ERZ509209 (study PRJEB26280, sample SAMEA2338786) | human gut metagenome | biome: human gut; feature: human-associated habitat; material: faeces... | reverse complement strand
GATTTCTGTTGTACCTGTGATACCATACTTGCTTAAATTGATTTCTGCCATCTTAATTTAAACCTCTTTTCTTTCATAATAGTATATAAAGAAACTCTGCTTTATACAGATTCTTATATCATCATCACAGAAAACCTGTCTGTAATTGCCTTATATAAAAGCTTTTACTAACTTATAAAACAATAAATATTTCATTTACTATAAATAAACCAGGTTCCCTAATGTAATATTATACATATTTTCTTTCCAAATTCAACTGAAATCGCCTTGTTTTTCCTTTGTTAACAATGTAAAGTCCTCAGTTAATTATTGAAAGTATATGCATTTGTTAATTTATCTTGTCCTTTTGTTAATATATTTTGCTTTATATTTAGAATATACAATTGTCTGATCTTTATATAAACTATAATAGCCTGATAATGAATAACTTACAGATATTGCAATTAAATAATATGCTACACCTGAAAATCCAAATAATTCAAACGATATTAGCATAGATGTTATAGGACAATTTGTCACGCCACAAAATAGTGCTACCATACCCGCCGCTGCTGCAAGTTCAGGCTGAAATCCTAAAAGCTGTCCTGCCACACATCCAAATGTTGCACCCACACTAAATGCCGGAACAATTTCACCACCTCGATAGCCTGCTCTCATTGTTACTGCCGTCAAAATCGTTTTCCATAAAAAGTCTAATGGTCTTGCCTGTCCTGTTTCTATTGCTCTTGCTATCAACTCATTACCTGCTCCCATGTAGTCTTTTGTATTTAAAATCATTGTTATCGCAATAACTACACAGCCTGCCACAAAAACTCTTACATATAAATTTTTAAGGTATTTCCCATAAATTTTAGCTATAAATTTAAGTGCAATACAAAAAATTATACTGACCATTGCACATCCTACCGATATAATTGCCATTTTAAAGCCAGTTTCAACAGTTAAAGCCGGTATTCTTGTAACACTAAAGGTTTCCGGACTTATTCCCATACCCGTAGCAAACTCTGCCGCAATAATTGATGCAACTACACATGGAAGCAGTGCTGCATAATACATAACTCCAACGCTTACAACTTCCATTGCAAATACTGCCGCAGCCATCGGTGTTCCAAATACTGCTGCGAATGCGGCACTCATACCACACATAATCATTACATGATGATCAAATTCATCAAGTTTTACTAATTTGCCAAGCCAGTTTCCGATACTTCCACCAAATTGAATAGAAGCACCTTCTCTTCCTGCCGACCCTCCTGTAAGATGGGTTAATAGCGTTGACACAAATATAAGTGGTGCAGCCTTTAGTGGAACATCTCCCCTTGACCTTATTGTAGACAAAACCTGATTCGTTCCACCATCATGTGGATCGATTATCTGATACATAAATACTATTGCCACACCAACAATTGGTAAAAGCATAAATACCCAAATATTATTATTTCTATACTCAGTAACCCATTTTATACATCCTGCAAATATACTACTAGCGCCACCAACAACAAGCCCTGTCAATACGGCAAGTGCAATCCATTTAAAAAAATTTCCCACATCTCTGGATACCCTGTCATAATAATATCTTATAATAACTTTTGATTTGTTTCTTTTAGAATCCATGCTTTCCCTTTGCATTATTTTCAAACCTTTCATATGTAAATTATTTAAACTTCACTGTGTATTCATCTAAATCATAATTTTTTCAAAAAAAGCTTTTACAATTTTTTGTGCATTTTTAGTTGCCTTATCTAAAATGTCTTTGTTCCGATTGCAACTCCACTTATAACAATCGCTATAATCACAATTATTGCCACAATCTTTACACATTTAGCACCCAAATATGTTTTTACAAGTCCCGCTTTTTTTTGTACTTTTTTCTTCTTCGTGTTTATTTTTTCTTTTCATTTTTCTTTCCTCGTATTTTAAAACTATTTAACCGGAATTTGAATTTCTGTTAAACATTCTTCATCTACCGACGTTTCATAATCATCAATATGGCAAAATTCTATCGGGTCACCTGTAATTTTTAAATGATGCTCATTTGCGTAAGCTATCAATCTGTCTACCGCCACTTTCGTTCTAGTAGATGGTCCTTTATAAAATATCGATAAATATTTTCCTGCCGGTAAAGAATAATTACTATTATATAATAATGTATCTGAATAGAAAAATACACCTTTTGTTACAAATGAATTTCCATCTTCACTTATTTTTGATATATCTAACACATAACAGTCGCATGCTCCTATTGTATCAACTTTATTTTTATGGGACTGCATATATTTTACAAGATAATAATCTACGTCATCATCATCAAGATTCGACTCACTTATCATTACACACTGTCTTTCATCAAACTCTTTTATCCTTATGTTTCCTAAATCCGTATGATTAATGTTTTCTTCTAATGATTTTATTCTTGCTTCTATACTTACCTTCTTTTCAAATAATTCTACTATATTTTTATTTACTATATTAAGTTCTTCTGAAAGAAGCATTTTTGTAGTTTCCACATTTTGGTTTCGGTCAAATTCCTTAATTCTTTCAGTCGAGAAATTAAGTCCTAACAATTCTCTTATCATTGTAAGTTGTCTGATATCCGATAAAGTATATACTCTGTAATTATTTCCCTCATTGCGTGTCGGCTCTAATATTCCTATTTTCTCATAATAACGGATTGAATCTACACTAATATTAAAAAGCCTTGACACTTCTCCTATATTAAATGTTTTTTTACGTTTCATCTTTTCCTCTTCTTTACTCTTGTACTATACTAATGTTTTGTTCTATTTATTTTGAAATGTAGTTTATTTTACCGTATTTTTTTTATTATTTATACTATTGACACTAGTATTATACCAGACTTTATCATAATTATGAACTTTTTAATAAGAATTGGGCACAATTCATATCACTAGAAAGGATTTTTTCAATTTATCATGGACGATAAAAAATATAAAACGGAAAACAAAATTTTACGATTATCACTTACCGGAACAATTATTTTTACAGTAGTCGAAGTAATTGCAGCATTTTTCCTTGGTTCAAAAACAGTAATTGCCGATGGAATATTTGACTTATTCGATTTGTTACTCTTACTTCCAATGTTTATACTTGTTCCATTTTTGTATAAACCGGTATCTGAAAAGAAACCTTATGGTTTTTCTCAAATTGAATCTTTACTTGTTCTTATAAAATATTTAATTTTATTAGCAGTAGTTATTAATATGATTACATCAAATGTAAAAGTTTTACTTAATGGTGGTCATACTGTAAATGCTATCAGCGTTTTAGCATACGAATCTTCACTTTGTTTTTTCTGTATTCTTACTTTTTTGGTATTAAAGCACTTAAGCAGAAGTTATTCTTCTATGATGATTCAGTCTGAATTATATTTATGGAAAGTAGATATTGTAAGCACTCTTGGAATTTCCGTTGCATTTTTGTTACAGATTTTCCTTACTAACACAACTTTAAAATTTATTATTCCTTACATTGATTCTACTGTAGCTATCTTAGTTTCTTTATTCCTTGTAAAAGAACCCGTAGTTCAAATTATAAAGACCTTAAAGGAACTTGTATTATTTTCTCCTGATAAGGAAGTCATGGATGAAATAAGAGATGTTGTTAATGAAGATATTCAAAATTATGATTATAGTTTAGATTTTCTTGATGTAACACAAACCGGAAGAAAAACATGGATTGAAGTATATGTTAAAAGCAAATCTGATACTTTAAAAATTAAAGAATTTAAAACAATACAGGAACATATTACTAAAGATTTGGAAAACAAATTCGACCAGATATCCGTAGAAATAGTTCCTGCAATATAGATAGCAATATTTAAATAAAACTTTTTTATATTTTCAAGTGGAGATTTATATGAATACACTACAAAAACAATTATTTGAATTACAGGATTTAAAATATAAAGATTTTCATAGCAAGCTTATACCAGGCTATAATAAAGAAAATATTATTGGCATTCGTACTCCTATATTAAGAAAATTTGCTAAAGAATATGCAAAAACTGAAGATTCAAAATCTTTTATTAAAGATTTGCCACATACATATTACGAGGAAAATAATCTTCATATGATGATAATTTCCGGAATAAAAGATTATGACGAATGCATAAAACAGGTAAAGTTATTTATTCCTTATATCAATAATTGGGCTACATGTGATTTACCTTTACCAAAATGTTTTTCAAAACATAAAGATGAATTACTTGTGGAAATAAAAAAATGGATTAATTCTTCAGATACCTATACTATCCGTTATGGAATCGGTGCTTTAATGAGTCTTTATTTAGATGATGATTTTAAACCGGAATATGTAGAACTTGTTTCAAATGTAAAATCTGAAGAATATTATGTAAATATGATGATTGCATGGTATATGGCAACCGCTCTTGCTAAACAGTGGAACGCAGTTATCCCTTATATTGAGCAACGCAAACTTTCACCATGGGTTCATCGAAAAACTATTCAAAAAGCTGTTGAAAGTTATCGGATTACTGATGAGCAGAAAATTTACCTAAAAAGTTTTAGAAAATAATATTTTCATAGAAATCAGTTAATTTGTACCAACTGTTTTTTGTCTTTTTAGGCATATTACTCTCAGTAAATGTATCATTATAAAATGAAAATTTTATACTTAACTTTCTCTGCGTAAGCATTTTTTCATATTTACTAAATTTATCATAATTAATATCTTCATTAGATGATAATTCTGAACTTACTTTTGCTATTGATGTATATACTCCCTTAGAATATTTATCTTTTGAATTTACTAAATCTAATGAGAAATTCAATCTTCTATTAGATGTTCTAAGTTTCATCTTTTGGGGTGATAATTCCGTATAATCATATATTGAGAGGAATCTAACTTCTCCATACACATAATATGCCATCTTTGTCACGCCCTTTTTTCTTGTTAATTCTATGTAATTCTTATAAAATGTGGCACTTCCCCATCCGGCACTTTCAATTTTCTTTTTATTGTATCTCATTATTCAGTTTTTTTCTATACTCTAAAAATCTCCGGCACAAATATGCCGGAGATTCTTTATCTTATTAAAAATTATTTAATTTTAACTTTTTTAACTTTTGACCATTTGCCATATATCTTATTTGTTCCATCTACTGCATAAGCTCTTACTTTAATATAAAGTTTCTTCTTATTTGCAAATTTCTTACTCTTTAAAATAAATGCAACCTTCTTATATGACTTTTTATAAATTGTCTTTTTAAATTTCTTTGATGTTGCAACTCTTACTTCATATCCTGTTGCATTATCAACCTTTTTAAGTGAAACCTTAATCTTCTTTAGAGACAATTTCTTTTTAACATTCTTTGAAAATGCAGCTCGTCCTAAAGCAGTTTTTTCTGCTGATGTTCCGTTTATGCCTTCACTATTTCCAGCAGTTGTTGTATTTTTTGCATCCGTTGTAGTTGTGTTGTTATTGTCTGTCTGCTGACTCTTTGTTGTTTCAGGTGCCTTTGTTGTCTGTTCCTGACTCTTTGTTGTTTCAGGTGCCTTTGTTGTCTGTTCCTGCTTCTTTGTTGTTGTCTCAGGAGCTTTTGTTGTCTGTTCCTGCTTCTTTGTTGTTGTCTCAGGAGCTTTTGTTGTCTGTTCCTGCTTCTTTGTTGTTGTCTCAGGAGCTTTTGTTGTTGTTTCCTGACTCTTTGTTGTTGTCTCAGGTGCCTTTGTTGTTGTTTCCTGACTCTTTGTCGTTGTTTCAGGTGCCTTTGTTGTTGTTTCCTGACTCTTTGTTGTTGTCTCAGGTGCCTTTGTCGTTGTTTCAGATGTCGTTTGATTGTATGTTCCTGTTTTATTTGGGTTCAATATAATAACTATAGCCTTTCCGTCATCTGATGATATTTCAACAACATTATATTTATATGTTACATAATCTGATGCCGGATTTATAAATACTCCTGTGCCTTGTGTTTTTGTCACATTGCGGCCATTTATGGTAGCTTTAAAGTTTCCTGCTCCCATTCCACCTACTGCCATATACAATTCACTAAAGCCTTTATTTTGGAATAAACATGCATTTATTTCTCCACTAATTACTGCGTATTTACAGCCCAACAATCCCTTATCAAATTCACCATTATTATTGTTAGCAATATCCTTATAATTTAATGATTCGTATTTCGAATCACCTGCTGCAGGTTTTGTTGTTTCTAAAACCTTAGTAGTCGTTTCAGATATCTTAGTTGTTGTCTCAGGTGCCTTTGTTGTTGTCTCAGGTGCCTTTGTTGTTGTCTCAGCTACTTTAGTTGTCGTAGTTTCAGGTGCCTTTGTTGTCTCTATATTGCCTCCATTTGCTTGTATTTTTCCATAGCCATATTCCGATTTATAACCACCATTTTCATCGTATCTTATAAAATAAAATACAATATATTTTCCTTCATCACCTTTTAAGCTTCTTGTATGACTCCAACCTGTATCTGTTGCTTCCATTCCCCATGAAACAAATCCTACTTCTGCTTTACTTTCTGCTAATTCTTTTGCTTCACTTTCTGTATTTACCACCTTATAAAGCACACTAACTGCATTGTATTTTTTATCACCTACTATAGTAAATGTTCCATTAACATTTGCATCAAATGTAAGGTACATATCTTCATTTACAGAAATTGTTCCTGCCGGAATCCATTTTGCATATAAAGTGATGTTTCCATTTACCTTTGATGAAATAGCGTCCACTTTTGTGTTGTATGTACTTTCCTTATACCATCCTGCAAAATCATATCCATCCCTTTTAGGTGTATCAAGTGTTATCTGCTGTCCATAAATATAGCTTGTCGGATATAATCCTGTATTATTTTTAACTCCTCCTACTAAATCATAAGAAATGCTATATGTTTCTCTGTTGTAGTACATTTTTAATACAAGACTTCCATTTGCATTTACTGTTCCCTGTTTAATATTGTTTGAATTTGAATTATCAAATTTAAATCCTGTAAAATTCTTTTCTGTTGCAGTTACATTTGCTCCTGCATCTGCGTATTTCACTTCACTTCCTAACAATGAATAATTATTTGAATTTAAATCTTTTCCATAATATTCTACAACATATGAAGATTTATTAACTTCATTTGCATTTACTGTCGTCATTGTGTTAGGTGATGCTTTTATTGATACTGTCTGTCCGCTTTTACTTGTAAATGTTACCGTTTTTGCTGTATTTGAAGCATTGTATGCTACATATGTATATACACCGTTTTTGTTAAACACGGAAGCTGTCGGACTATTTGATTTAAATGTCAAATCAGGTGTACCATAATCCTGCAATGCTCTTATAAAATGATAAGTATGTGCCTGTGATTCACCATCATTGATTGCATTTTTTGTCCATACTGTGTTCATTGCGTAATCAGGATCTGCTATTGCATAATATTCAGCCCACATATCATTCCAATGTTCAGTGCTTCCACCTTTGGCATTTTTATAAGTTTTATCTGCATTGTAATATTTTTTAATGTAATCTTTTCCTGTTATTTTATTTGCATTTTTTCCTAAATAAAATGACCATGAATTAATTGGGCAAATCTGAATTCCCTGTGTGTACTGCTGACCAAACCATGTACTGTAGTCAACTTTTCCACCCCAAACCATTGATGCCATAGGAGCATCAAACTTAGTTGAATCAATTTTGTATGTTTCTTCGTCTTTATCAAACCAATATTCATCAGCTGCCTCTGATTCTGTTGTATAAAGATAAATACCCAAATCTCTAATCTTTGTATTATTTGTAAGTTCTCCAAATAATATAATTCCTGCCCACGCATTTATTGCTTCAGATGTTGATTCCTGGTTATTACCTGTTCTCTCATCTTCATATCCTGATGCCCATGAATGTCCTTCATAAGGTGAAAAACTTCTTAAATATGGATATGCATTTCCACAATCTGCAACACATTCTTTATTATTTCTATATGGACAAGCTATATCGTAAATTAACTGCTTTACTACATCTTTATAATTATTTAACCATTCCCTATCGTATAAACCTACGCTTGCTGCAGATTCAATAAAATATCCATAATGGAAATGATGATCATTAAACTGGTCAACTGAATTAAATGATGACTGGAATCCTAATAGAGCTCCAACACCTTCTCCTAAATATGTAAAGTAATGCTTGTCACTATTTCCTGAATATGTAAACCAGTCTTCTAAGTTCTTTTCAAGTCCGTTTAATACTTTCTGTGCATTTCCTTCATCTCCAACTGCTTTAGCAGCTGCAACAACCTGTGCAGAACGATTTAATTTCTTTCCATGATAATATGTTTCATTTCCTTCATCATTTGCAAGAGTCCAATTTCCTGCTCCTGTCATGTATTTATTAACGAAGTCATTTACATATTTCTGTAATTCTTCTCTTCCTTGTGAATCATCACTTGAAAGACTTGGCATATATGGAATAATACCGTTGTATGTCATATTTGTAGTATATGATGAGCCCTTTATGAACTTCATATAACCTCTCAAAGTAATGGCTTTATTATCCATATATGTAACATTGCTCATATTCTTATACTGATGTGGTAAAATTCCCATTATTGTTCCATCAGCAGTACTTTCTGCTTTCTTTGAAAATGAATATGTATATTTTGTCTGAACATTTCCCGTGCTTTCATTATAAGAATAGTCTGCTGTTGTATTTGTAATAATATTAAATGCATAAGGTCTGTATTCTTTTGCATATTTAATACCCATGTTGTTATCAATATTTCTGCTCTCACATAACCATGCAACAGACATATAAGCTTTGTTGTTTGATGGGAATGTGAATTTTAATTTTCCTATTTTATCATTGTTTGTTTTGTCTGTTGTTCCCATATGTGTAACAGTTGTATTTTCTGGTAAAAATACTGCATAATATTGGTATGTTGCACTTGGATATCCATTTACGGAACTTGTAATATCATTCGTTCTGAATACAACCATTTTTGAGCCATTGTATGTATCCTCATAAATAATTTCACTTGGAAATGTTACACGTAATTTTTCCAAATAAATTGTGTTTGTATTTTCCATTTCGATAAAAGCGAATGGACTTCCCTGAGTCATTGTTGTATACATCTTCTGACCCGCATTTTGTGGATTTGTTGTAACTGCCTTATATGACCAGTCAGTTACTTCATCTATATTGTTGTTTGTGCATGTCCAATCAGGTGAAATTTTAAAATCGCACAACGTATCGTTGTCTTTAATGTTATAAGCACTTACATTTGTATTATTACTTGTCATTGCCGGTTTTGTCACACGCAAACCGTCTTTTTTCATTAAATAACATAATGGAAGTGCATAGGCTGTTCCTGATAATGCATTTGTAGAGTCTGTATCCCTATCTCCTTCTAAATCCCACAACCAGTTACTTGCCCAGTCATTTGTATCAAGTGCCTGATGCTTATTGTTATAGTTATCTGTTGTAAATCTGTATTTTCCCTGTGTTGAAGTTCTTGGAAGTTTTGCTGCATCCGGTTCATTTGAACCTGCTCCAATGCTTCCTACTCCTAACTTTGTTGTTGGCAAATTATCAGCATTAACATTTTTTGCTGTATCAGGCAAAGCAAATGAACTGACCGTCAATGCTAAACTTAGTGCCACTGAAATCCCTTTCTTAAAATTTCCTTTCATCTTTTCCTCCTGGATAATATGTATTGCCCCCGCCCTTTGGTCGGTGGCTATTCGTCGGAAACATTTATTAAAAATGAATTTTGTTCATTTTGTTTCCCCTAGATAATATGTATTGCCCCGTCCTTCGGTCGGCGGCTATTCGTCGGAAACATTTATAAAAATTGAACTTCGTTCATTTTGTTTCCTCCTAGATAAACATATACATATCTAATCTTATCAAGAAACGTTTTTATATATAATGTTCTTTTTTTTATAAGGGTGTTGTTTTTTTTAGATACCGGGGTTATAAATATGAAATCTTAGTGTAATTATATAGGTAGTTCTTATAATTACTTTTAAATAGATGTTGAGGTCAAAATTTCCAAACTTTGATGCCTACGAATTGTTCCGTGCTACTCATTCCTACAATTCTAACCATCTTTTAAATAATACAATATATAATTTATCATATCATAATTGCCCCATAAATACCAATATGTTAATATAAAATCAAACAAAAGAGAAAGGATAAAGAATATGAAAAAATCAAAGAAATTATTATGTTTATTACTTACATTTTTATTAGTATTAACTTCTATTTCATTTTCACCTGCAAAAGTTAAAGCAGAGTCAGATGATTACACAGACGATTATGTATTTGGAGAAAAAGATTTTTTCAGTGCAAGTGATACACCTAATGATAAGGATATGACCTTTACTGCAACTGAAGATGGCTTGTATTCCGTAAGAATCAAGACTATAGAAGGTTTTAATAATCTGAGCGTTGCCAAGGATGCTGATGGCAACGAGCTTAAACCTTACGCAAGAGATTATCGTATTGGAGACAGAACTCGAATTGACTATTATCAGCTTAAAAAGGGTCAGGTTTTCACTGTTAGGTTTACCCTTCATGCCAATTCAAGCGTCTTGATTATTGCCGATATTGTTAGGGAAATAAAAAAGGACGATGAGTTTAACTTTACCGGTGAATATGATGTTTCTTATTATTATGATCCAACGAAAGATTATCATCAATATAAGTTAGGTTGTCTTATGGATACTGATGACAATGGTAATAATGTACTTAATGCCAGAGTCAGATATTTTCAGAATGAAAACAATGACGAACTGGATTATTTAAACGTTCCTGATGTTTATATGAACAGTGTTCTTTCATCAATGCGCCCTAATAGTAGTACTCCTTATATTATTAATTTTTATTCCCATGGCACAAGCTATTCTTCAAAGGATGCTTCCACTGCCCAATCAAAAATTAAGTTTGTTAGAATGGAAGGCAATACCGGTATTGATTTAACTGAGCCTGATGAGCCATTTAATCTTATCGAAAATCAGAATGGAGAGATGATTACTAATGAGTTCGGTCACTCTTATTTTAAGTATAATTATTCTTATTTGAATTTTATAAAGTCTTATACTATTCATTACTATGATGGAGATATGGAATTTCCTGCCAACTCTCATCCTACTACTGAAAAGGACCCTTACAGTCCTTATACCGGTTATTATTTGACCCCTGTAGACACTCAGGGCACAAATCATTGGACTGTTGGAAGCGACAATACTTTCCTTATTCGGGCGGGTTCTTATGAAAAAGAAATTCCTGTAACTATTAAGACTTACGATCAGCTTGACCGTTTTATGTTTTTCGGAGATACAACCCTTAAGCTTAAGCCAAATACACCTTTAAGACGTTACTTGAGTTTTACTCCACCTGAAGATGGACCATATACTTTGTTTGTAACTGTGGACAGTCACTCTGATTCCTGTAATGATACTATAGCTTTTAATACTACTGATCATTCCCTTAACCGTGACTTTCCAACTCAAACAACAAAACTTGCTAATGGCAAGACTTTGTATGAATATAGAAATCTGAATCTTGAAAAGGGTACGAAATATACTTTTGACTGTTATTTAATTCATAGTGACAGCGAAGCATCGGATGAAACTGTTAATATGACTTTTAATTTTAAGAACCCTGCCATTATCAGTTCTTTTAGTTTGAATCAGACAGGACTTGATCCTGTGCTTGTGGATGGCATTGACAATATTTCAGGTTCTTACAAATATTCACTACCGGATTATATTAACAGCGTTGATGTAACTTATGCCGATGGAACTGTTGTTAAATATACATATGATGAGGCTTCTGATTCATATACAACAGATGCTCCTGACAAATATACAGTATATCCTCTTACAATAGAGAACCCTGACGAGTGGTCCTCAGGTTATAATTATGTATATTTTAATATTGATGGTAGAAGCAAAGCATTAACATTTTCTGTTTATGACAAAGAGCGTTTTAAATATAATCTTAACTCAATCGGATTAGACCAGACTGATACGGTTCGTTTTTATAGAGATGATGCTAAGAGCTACTATAAATTTTATAAGTTTGTTCCTGAAACAAATGGCACTTATAATTTGAAAATGAATGTAACACCACATGATGATAATTGCCGAATTTCAACATATTATAATGTTTATCATAACGGTGAAGTGGTTTCAACAAACTACAATGTTGAAAATATTACACCATGCATTTTTAAAGCTGGTGAGGAATATATTATAAAATTCTTTGGAATTCACAAGAACTGTGATAATACGGATCTTAATTATATGAGTCCTCAGATTAAAGTATTAAAAGTTGCAGATGAACCGGAAACATCAGAAGTTGAATCTACCACCAAATCGGCAGACAAAGAAACTACTACTAAAGTATCGGATGTTGAAACTACCACTAAAACATCGAATATCGAAACTACTACTAAAGTATCAGATGTTGAAACTACTAGTTCAGATATTCCTTCTGTAACTGATATTGAACAACCTACTACTAAATTTGATTCAAATGTTAACCCTGGAAATTCCGGTAACAATGGTTTTTCCTCAAAAGAAACTACTAAGACAAATGAATCACCAAAACAAACTGTAGCATCTTCTAACAACTCATCAAACGAAGTTGTTAAACCAAAAGCTACAAAAATTAGCAAAATTAAAACAGCTAAGAAATCCATTACCATTACATGGAATAAAGTAAAAAATGTAAAAGGCTATGAAATCCAAGTTGCAACTAATAAAAAATTTAAGAAAAATACGAAAAAAGTTCTTTTAAAGAATAAAAACATTTCGCAAACTACTATTAAAAAATTAAAATCCAAGAAGAAATATTTTATCCGCATTCGTACTTATAATTACATTAATGGAAAAATTAGTTATTCTAAATGGATTAATGTAAAATCTGCAAAAACTAAATAGTTTGTTACTATAAACAAAGCATTTAAAATATTATTTTAAATAAAGCAAAACCTGTCATTTTAACAATGTAAAATGACAGGTTTTTTTATCTTTATTTTTTATAAAACTCAACCAATAGTTTTCCCATTTTTGATAAATCAGATTTTTTATATCCGTATTTTTTTAAGCAATTTGATTTTAGCAGTGAAGCGCTTTCGTTTTTATTACTAAGACTCCAACAGCAATATCCTATTCCATTACTTTTAAGGTAATTTAACCATTTATAAAGACTACTTTTATTTATGTTTCCATTTCCATTGGCTTCACAGCCACTAAATTCTGTACAAATCACAGGAAGTTTATTCGAAATTGCTTTTTTTACTTTATTCATATAGTAATCCTGATGTGTTGCTGCATAAAAATGAATTGCATACATGATATTTTTACTATTTTTAATTGGAGACATTGATGCCACATCCACATCCTGACTCCATGTTGGTGTGCCTACTATAATAATAGATTTCTTTGCATATTTTCTTATAACTTTTATTATTGGATTAGCATATTTTTTAATATCATTCCATGTTGTATTTCCATTTGGTTCATTACAAATTTCAAACATTACATTTTTATTCTTCCCATATTTTTTCGCCATTTTTTTAAAAAATTGTTTAGCTTCATCCTTATGCTTTAATGGATTTTGGTCATTCAGCACATGCCAGTCAATAATAACATACATTCCTAACTTCTTTGCGTTCCCAACAGCCAAATCTATTGTCTTAAGCAATTTCTTTCTATTAGTATCATCTGTAACACAATAACCATTATAATCTTCTGTATACATTGCAACTCTTATACAATTTACACCCCATTTATCACGCAAATTCTGAAAAGACTGATAATTAACATATGGCTTTCCAACATCCCAATTGATTCCATGGGTAGAAACACCTTGAATTTGAATTTCTTTTCCGTATTGATCTACTAATTTTGTTCCTTTTACATTTAATCTTCCATGTGCTCCAACCGGTGTTTTTTTGTAAGCTACTGTTTCTATTTTTTTGTCCGCAGGAATTACATTTACATATGAAACTATTAAACTAAATACTATCATAATTGTAATTATAATTTTCATCTTATATGATACTTTTTTCATATATTTTCCACTCCAATTTTAATACTTTATTTAAAATCGTATATTTTATAATACCATACTTTTATAATTCGAGCGTATCTATTATTTTCTTTAAAGAATCAGCTGACTCCTTAAGTTTTAATGCCTCTTCTCCATTTAGATTTATTGGTACATCTGATTCAATACCATCTGCACCTACAATAACCGGCATACTTAATGAAACTCCTTCAATTTCATATTGACCATGAATCATGTGTGATACCGGTATAATTGATTTTTCATCTCGCATAATAACTTCACATATTCGTTTTACAGACATTGCTATTCCATAATATGTCGCATGTTTTTTATTTATTATTTCATAAGCACTATTCTTTACTTCTGTTGCAATTTCTTCAGTATTTTCCTTATGCTTATAGTGTCCTCTCATCTCGCACATTTCACTTAAAGGAACTCCTGAAACATTTGCTGACGACCACGCTACTACCTCACTATCACCATGTTCACCTATGATAAACGCATGAATGCTTCGACTGTCTACAGATAAATGTTCGCCGAGTTTATATCTTAATCTTGCGCTATCTAAGACTGTTCCTGAACCAATTACTCTGTTTTCAGGAAGCCCTGACAACTTTATTGCCACTTGAGTTAAAATATCCACAGGATTAGCCACTATAAGCAATATTCCTGAAAAATTTCTTTTCGCTATTTCAGGTATTATCGACTTAAATATAGCAACATTTTTATTTACAAGGTCAATTCTTGTTTCTCCCGGCTTTTGTCCTGCACCTGCAGATATAATAACAATAGCTGCATCTGCCACATCGTCATAATCACCGGCATATATTCTCATCGGGCTGGCAAATGGTATTCCATGACTTATATCCATAGCCTCTCCCTCTGCTTTATCCTTATCTGCATCAATAAGAGCTATCTCTGTAAATAATCCGCTCTGCATTAATGCAAATACTGATGCTGAACCTACGAATCCACATCCTATCATAACTGCTTTTTTAGAATTAACAATTTGAGTTTTCATAATAAATTTCTCTCCTTATTAAAAATTGTTCTTAATAAGAATTATATGTTTTTCATATTAGTATGTCAATGTAAAAATAGGAATGGTTACTATTTTCACAAATTTCTTTTTTACTCGTTTTTGTTACTCCATACCATTTATATCTCAACCTTATTTTCATTAAAGACCTTACTTATTTCAATATATGTCTTCTCTCGAATATTTACTTCATCTGCATACTTTTCAAAATTGGAAACCACAAGACACATCAGGTGTAAGCGGTAAGTTCTTCTCCGACCACTCCGAAACAAGCTCTGGGTGTACTTCTGCTAAACTGTTACTCATATCAAAACCTCCACTTCCTCTGTGATTAGAGTATATGAAGTTTT
>ENA-ORUN01002344-ORUN01002344.1-human-gut-metagenome-genome-assembly--contig:-NODE-2344-length-15456-cov-3.139536_pt1 | contig 15456 bp, 13 predicted proteins | sample MGYA00242080_ERZ509209 | MGnify/ENA primary metagenome ERZ509209 (study PRJEB26280, sample SAMEA2338786) | human gut metagenome | biome: human gut; feature: human-associated habitat; material: faeces... | reverse complement strand
CACCAATACGCAGACCTAATTCAAGCCCCAGTAATAAGCCGATTTTGCGAGGCGTTGGATTTTGAAGAACGAATTCTTCTGTGATTTTCTGTTCTTTTTTAGTCAAAGGTTCGTTCTCCTTATGCGGTTCCTTCGGCAGATGAACGCAGATTTCCATAGGGCGGATCAGTCTCAGATGCGTCGCATATTTGCAGATTCGACGGAGCATGGACAGACATTCTTTTGCTGAGGAATGCCCCAAAGGACGATGCTCTTGATTGCGGGGAGAAATTATCACTTGCATAGCCTGTTCCAAAATATTCTCGGACAAATTGGAAACACGCACATCTTTTAAAACGGGGAGGATATATTTGCGCAAAGTATACTGATAATGGGCAAAACTGGATTCTTTGATACTCACCCGAATGGATGCCAGCCACTGTTCAGCCAATTCTCGGAAGATCAGATCTGTACGAGATAACGCATAAAATTCGGCCTCTGCCTTTTTTCGGATCAGAATTTCTTTTACGTCCGCGTATGCAGAACCATAAACATATCCCCAGACAGGTTTCCGTTCCGACGTACGGCTTTTGATGTAGCGACCCTCCCAGCGACCGTCTTTTCGTCTGCGGATATTTTCTCCTCGTTTTGCCATTGTTGGACCTCCTGTCTTTGCCCCCTTGTCTGACCCCTTATCCGATGGGAATTCCGCATTTCGACGGATGTTTCCAGATAAATCAGACAAAACTTTCAAGAATGCGTTTACAAAACTGATATTTTTCGATTTTTCGTCGTTTGCAATTCCCTCTTTTGGGCTTGCTTATTCCCTATGACAATGATAAAATAGAGAAAGATGTAAGACAATCGGTCGAAGAAGAGGTATCTTCCATTTTTTCTGTGGAGGATACCCCTGAATTGCGGCAGGGGGTGAACAAGGTGGCATTGCGCCTGTTTGAGCACAACGAGAAAGCATATCGTGCGGCAGTCCGGATGATGAACCAGTATGGCAAAGCTGCCATTGTTCATCCCACCGGCACCGGAAAGAGCTATATTGCGTTCAAGCTGATCGAGGACAACTCGGAGAAGACTGCAATCTGGCTGTCGCCCAGTGAATATATCTTCAAGACACAGCTGGAGGGCCTGAAAAGGAACGACCCGGATTTTCCGTTGGCAAACGTTCACTTTTATACCTATGCCAAACTGATGTGTTGCACGCAGGCGCAGCTGGACGAAATTGCGGCGCAGAAGCCTGCTTATATTATACTCGATGAATTTCACCGTGCCGGTGCGGAATGCTGGGGCGAAAGCACGGTGGCTTTATTAAAGTTATGCCCGGATGCAAAGCTTCTGGGGCTGACGGCAACAAACATCCGATATCTGGATAATAACCGCGATATGGCCGAAGAGTTGTTCGGTGGCCACATTGCATCGGAAATGACCCTGGGCGAAGCTATCGTCCGGGGGATTTTGCCTGCCCCGAAATATGTAACGACCGTTTATCAGTATCAGAAAGAGCTGGCGAGATATCAGACCAGAATCAACAATCTGCGCTCTGCCGGAATTCAGGACGTGAACCAGAAGTATCTGGATGCACTTCGTCGGACTTTGGAAAAGGCAGACGGTCTGGACAAGGTCTTTGCCCATCATATCACAAAGAAATCAGGCAAGTACATCGTGTTCTGCGCCAATAAGGAGCACATGGATGAGATGGTGTCTCATGTGCCGGAGTGGTTCGCCGGGGTCAATCCGGATGTGGCAGTGTACGAAGCTTATTCAGACGATCCCGGTACGGATCGGGCATTCGCAGATTTCAAGGCAGACCAAAGCAAACGTTTAAAGCTGCTGTTCTGCATTGATATGCTCAACGAGGGCGTTCATGTGGATGGTATCTCGGGTGTGATCCTGTTCCGGCCGACGACTTCACCCATCATCTATAAGCAGCAGATCGGCCGAGCTTTAACAGCGGGAGACAGCAAGACACCACTGATTCTGGATGTGGTGAACAATTTTGAGGGTCTGAGCAGCATCTCGGGAATTCAGTCAGAACTCAACGAAGCGGTTCATCGACTGTTTGCCAATGGCGAAGGCAGCAAGATTGTGACCGAACATTTTGAGGTCATCGAGCAGGTGCAGGACTGCCGGGTGCTGTTTGAGCGATTGCAGGCCAGTTTGTCGTCCACTTGGGATCACTATTTTTCAGAGGCCAGCATTTACTACGCTGAGCATGGAAATCTGCGGGTACCTGTGGAGTACAGTACTCTGGCGGGTTTGAACCTTGGCTCCTGGGTGCAGCTGCAGCGGCTGATCCGGAATGGAAAACGTATTGGCAATCTGACCGAAGCGCAAATCCAGCGATTGGACAGCCTCGGAATGATTTGGGATGACCGTGCAGAATTTGCGTGGAAACGTGGATTGGAACACGCTAAGGCGTATTTTGAAGAGCAGGGGAATTTGCTGGTACCCGCAAAGTACAAAGCGAAAGATGATTTTGCGCTGGGGCATTGGATCATGACAAAGCGGAAAGATCGTTCCAATGGCCGGATGACCGAAGAAGAAATTCGCCAGCTGGATGCCCTTGGAATGGCGTGGAATGCAGTCAGTGCCAAGTGGGAGCGCGGTTATGCAGAAGCGGCGGCCTACTATGAGCAGTGTGCCGATTTGGAAGTGCCGACGAAATATATCACCAAGAGTGGCTTAAAGCTTGGCGTGTGGATCTCCTATCAGAAGGACGCTTACCAGAAAGGGCTGCTGAGTACGGAGCAGATCCGCCGTTTGGAGCAGATCGGCATGAACTGGGGTGAACGGAACTACCGCCGCTGGATGGAGCAATATCACGCGGCAGAACGCTATTATCAGGTGCATGACGATTTGGATGTTCCAGCAAATTATGTGACTGAGGATGGCATCAAGCTGGGAAAATGGATCGCAACCTTGCGTCATGCCCGAAAGAAACAGACAGATGTCCGCACAAAACTGACTCCGGAACGCATTGCAATGCTGGATACCATCGGGATGCAGTGGGTAAAGCCGACTGCAAAAGCGAAAACGGTTCGATTGTCCCGGGAAGAGCAGTGGGAGACTCGCTTGGAATGCGTGAAAGCATATCAAAAAAAGTATGGCGATTTGAACATTCCAGCGAAGTATAAAACGGATAAGGGCTTCTGGCTGGGCAGATGGTGGTATCTGCAGAAAAAACTGCTGCGGGAGGAACCGGGAAAGCTGAAGCCGGAACAGGTTGAGAAATTGAAAGAGGTACTGATAGGGGGAGCTGGAAAAGTAGTTCTGCCGGAGAGTGCGTGAAAATGTGGTTGAGGATGGAATAAAGGAATGAATTTGAAGAAAGAAGTGCAACACGTATATCTTGTAGGTGCAAAATCACTGGGTGCATATGGAGGATACGAGACATTTGTTTATAAGCTCACGGAGTATCACCAGAATAAAGAAAACATCAAATATCATGTTGCCTGCAAAGCCAATGGTGATGGCTGCATGGATGAGAGCAAGTTTGAGGGCGTGACAAAGATCAATGACCACGAATTTGAATTCCACAATGCCCACTGCTTTAAAATTGATGTTCCTCAGATTGGCCCTGCGCAGGCAATTTATTATGATGTTGCTGCACTAAAAGCTTGTTGCGGACATATCAAGAAAAACCATATTCCGCACCCTATCGTTTACATCATGGCTTGCCGTATTGGGCCTTTTGCTGGTCATTTTTACAGAGAAATCCATAAATTGGGCGGTACTGTGTACTTGAATCCAGATGGACATGAATGGATGAGAGCTAAGTGGTCCGCACCGATTCGTAAGTATTGGAAGATTTCTGAACAGATGATGGTCAAATATTGTGACCTTGCTATCTGTGACTCTGTGAATATCGAAGAGTATATCCATGAGTGCTATGACGGAAAGGGAATCAAGGGAAGAAATCCCCAAACGACTTTTATTGCTTACGGCGCAGATCTGACCCTTAGCAAGCTGGCTGACGATGATAAAAAACTGGTGAACTGGTATAGGGAAAAAGGATTGACAAAGAAGGACTATTACCTTGTTGTCGGTCGTTTCGTGCCGGAGAACTCCTTTGAAGTCATGATCAGGGAGTTTATGAAGAGTAAGAGCAAGAAAGACTTTGCCATCATTACGAATGTAAATGACAAGTTTTTGAATGAGCTTGAAGAGAAGCTTCATTTTAAGAACGATGAGAGAATCAAATTTGTTGGTACTGTTTACGATCAGGAACTGCTGAAGAAGATTCGAGAGAATGCCTATGCGTATTTCCATGGCCATACGGTTGGAGGTACCAACCCCTCTCTGATTGAAGCACTTGGAAGTACCGATTTAAACTTGTTGGTTGATGTTGGCTTTAACAAGGAAGTGGCGGAAGATTGCGCTTTGTACTGGAGTCGCAAACCAGGCAGCCTTGCAAAGTTGATTGATAAGGCAGACCAAATGAGTGCAGATGAGATTACAGAGATGGGCCGGAGAGCTAAAAAGCGTGTATCAGAAGAGTACACATGGGATAAAATCTGCGGACAGTATGAAGATGTGTTTACAAATCGGGAGAACTAACTATGAAAATATTGGCAATACATAATTTCCATAGAAAAGGCTCGGCAAGCGGAGATGACCAGGTTTTTAAGAGTGAAACTGCATTGCTGGAGAGTCATGGGAATCAAGTAATTCGATATACGGTTTCCAATGATGAATTTGATAACGCAGGAGTTATTGGTAAACTGTCTGCAACCTTTGGAATGTTATGGAGCGTAAAAAATTATAAGGCTGTACAGCAGTTAATCCAAAAGGAAAAGCCAGATATTGTACATATTCATACCTTTTTTCCGCTACTATCACCGTCAATTCTTTATGCAGCAAAACGGAGTGGTGCCAAAGTTGTAGCAACACTACACGACACTCGTTTTGTTTGCCCGTGCTCAACATCCCTGCGAGGAACAGAACTTTGTAATGAGTGCGGTGATGGAAAGTATTTCCGTATGTGCAAATATGGATGCTTTAAAGACTCTAGGCTGCAGAGCTTTATCGTGGCAGGGATTTTTACCTATCATCGGATAAGAAAAAGTTTTTATCAGCAAATCGACCGCTATATTTGTCTGAATGAAAATCAAATTAGGCTTCTCACTAATATTGGATTTGATAAGGATAAAATCACAAAGAAATACAATTTTGTACCAGATGCAGAAGCGAATCTTAAGGCAGTGAAAGTAGATGGACTGCCGGAACGATACGCCGTTTTTTATGGCCGGATTGGTGAGGAAAAAGGTATTAGAATCCTGATGAAAATTTGGGATGAGTTACCAGATATTCCATTGGTCGTGATGGGAGGAGGTCCACTTGAAGAAGAGTTTAGTCAGTGGGCAGACGAACACGACAATGTTTATTTTCTTGGATATACGCAGCACGATAAATGCCTATCAATTGTGAAGGGTGGAGAATTTGTGGTTTTTCCATCTATTTGGTATGAAGGCTGCTCTATGGTCGAAATCGAAACGGAAAGCCTTGGAAAAGGGTTGATAGCAACTGACCTCGGCTTTTCAACAGAAGCAATCGAAGATGGGAAAAATGGTTACAAGGTAAAGCTGGGAAATATTGAGGGCTTCCAAAAGTGTATTTCGGAACTTTGGAGTAAACCAGAACTGGTTTCTGAAATTGGTCGAAATGCGAGATTAGATTATGAACAGAAATATAGGCCGGAAGATAATTATGAACAGCTAATGGGCATTTATAAAAAAACAATGGAGCGGTAAATATGGATTCAAGAATCAGCACAATTGACAAAATTACAATTTTATATCGTACAGGAATCAAATTTTTGAGGGGGGGGGTACACAGAATCTTTCTTAAAGAATCGCATGGAATGCTTCTTGTAGGGAAGAACGTGCAGATTACTCACGGAAAACATATTCGCTGTGGAACGAATGTTAAGTTTGAAGATTTCTCTGAGATTCATGGGTTGTGCTCTGATGGCTTGAATTTTGGAGATTATGTAACTATAAGCCGAGGCGTTATGATCCGTCCGTCTAGCTATTATGGCGGCGATTACGGAATTGGTCTGACGATGGGAGAACACAGCTCTATTGGACCATACGGATATGTAGGCTGCTCTGGAAAAATCACTATCGGCAAGAATGTGATGTTTGGCCCTAAATGCAGTTTGTTTGCGGAAAATCATGTGTTCTCTGATACAGAGTGCAGCATCAAAAGTCAGGGAGTCCAGCAAAAAGGAATTACTGTTGAGGACGACTGCTGGATTGGAAGCAGTGTAACAATCCTGGACGGTGTAACAATTGGAAAGGGTTCTGTTATAGGTGCAGGAACACTGGTGACCAAAGACATCCCGGCTGGTAGTATTGTTGTTGATAAAAGAGAAAAGAGCATAAGATATAGATAGTTAAGGATAATTCGAGTATGAAAATAGTATCATTTACAATGGTAAATAATGAAAGCGAAATAATTGAGTCGTTCATTCGATACAACTATAACTTTTTGGATGAAATGTACATTATAGATAATGGATGTACAGATAACACGATTAAAATATTGCATAATTTAATAAATGATGGATATAAGATTGTTATTTATGATGAGTCACTGGAAGCGTATGATCAATTTAGATTGGATAACAAATACCTTAATAAAATAATAAAGGAAAGCGATCCTGATCTTATTATTCCACTCGATGCGGATGAATTCATTATTTCTGATCATAAAGATCCAAGAAAGGAAATGGAAAAGTTATCCTTAGATAAAATCTATTATGTTAATTGGCAATGGTATGTAATGACAGAAAAGGATGATGTCAAAGAAACATTTATACCACGAAGACTGAAATATTGCCTAAAAAGAACAGTGTGGAACTATTCAGATGGAACGCCTGTGACGAAAGTTATTTTGCCAGCGCGATATTTTAAAGAAAAAAAATTAACCATGTCCATGGGACACCACACAGTGTATGGGGATAAGAGCATAGCAATCGAAGAAATAAATAACATTAAACTTGCACACTATAGAGCAATCAGTGAAGAACAACTTGTTTATAAAACCTGCTGCTACACAATGCGTGACATTGCAACAATGGGAAACAACATTGAAACAGCTCAGCGAACAAATCAGTTGGCAAAAATTGAAAGTGGGATAAGTATGCACGATGCGGCAATAGAAGCATCTTATGCGGGATATCCTAAGGAAATTAAGGAAAATCAGATTGATTTATCATTCTGCGAACCTGACTCCTTGACGATTAAATATTCGGATTTATCAAGTGAAAGCATTGCAGAGCGAATTATGCGAACGGGTCAAGAAATGGCTATACGGTCGTATAATTTGGAATTAAAAGAGTATATGTGGCTTGAACCAATCGTCTTGTGGTTGGATGGCGTTAGAAAAACAGATGTCTTTTTACCAGATCCATCTAATGAGAGTACTTTTTTGGTGGCAAAATATAATGTTCGCGCATACTTGACTATGCAAGAAGAAATTAAATTTTTAAAATGTAATTATCGATTACTTGTGAATCCGGAACAAGTGAAATTTATACCACATCAGTTTATTGTGGTTCCTAGTACATGTGATGTTGAAGATGTGAGAATGAAACTGCATAATGGTGGTTTTTCAACTGACAGAGTCATATCAGTTGGCGAGTACAGAAAAAAATTGGGACTGATTAAATGTTTCTATTCGGATCTGCTTGTGGTTCCGGGAATGATAGTACGAATTAAAAAGTATATTGGTCGCAATGGGGTAAATGGAACAGTCAGGAAAATAAAGGAACGATTGAGGAAAGGGTGATGCAAGAATGATATGTTATATTATTCTACACTATAAAAATATAGGAGATACGATTAAATGCGTTGAGTCTTTGAAAAATACTGCCGATTATAGTAGCCGATATATAATTGTTGATAATGGATCGGGCGATGGGAGTGGAGAAAAATTAAAACAATTATACAAAAACGATGCACAGTGCAGCGTTCTCCTCTTGCCGGAAAATCTGGGATTTTCAAAGGGAAATAATGAGGGTTATCAATATGCCAAACAGAAATTCAATCCAGATTATATTGTGATAACAAACAATGATGTCGTTTTTTTTCAAAAAGATTTTGAAAGAAAAATAATGCGGATTTATAAAGAAACACATTTTGATATATTGGGCCCAGATATTTATGTTCCAAGGCATGGGGACCATCAAAGTCCAATGTTCAAAAAACCTATTAGTATATCTCAACTTGAAAATGAACTTAAAGAGTATCAATATTATCAGGAGAATCCTACCAAATTTTCAAGACGGTTGAAATTACATGCTTTTAAAAACATGCTGTGCTCGAAATCAAAAGGAATTAATCATCTGTATTCAAAAATACGAGGAAAAGATATTTTGGATTACAGGAAAAGATATATTGATGTCGGGTTACAGGGTGCGTGTCTAATTGTATCAAAAGACTTTATTTGTAATGAAAACAAGGCTTTTGATCCAGAACCATTTTTGTATGAAGAAGAAGTGTTTCTATTCTATAGATGCAAAAAGAAAGGCTATAGAATGGTTTATGACCCTTCTATAGCAATCCGCCATGAAGAGGCTGCATCTTTTTCTAATATGAAAAAAAACAAGTTGGAAAAGATTGGTTTTATGCTAGACCATCATGTCAAAGCAAGAAAGATGCTACTCGATTATTTAAAAAGTAGTAAGGAGTAAATGCAAAACTATGAATAAAATTCCTAAAATAATTCACTACTGCTGGTTTGGAAAAGGCGAAATGCCAAAAGCCTTGAAGGAATGCATGAAGTCGTGGGAAATATTAAAACAAGCAGGATACGAAATTAAACGATGGGATGAGTCAAATTGCTCATTTGACGAGAATGATTTCGTTAGAAAATGCTTTGCCGAAAAAAAATGGGGATACATAGGAGACTACTATAGAGCGAAAGCATTATACGAAATAGGGGGGTGTACCTAGACACCGATGTTATTATACAGAAACCGTTCGATGAACTTTTAAATCAAGAAGCCTTTATAGGATTTTCATGTGATTGTGCGCTCTGTACTGCAGTTGTAGGAGCACAAAAAGGTTCTGCCTTCATTAAAGGTATTTTGGAAATGTATGACACTGGAAAATTTTATACGGAAGCATCATTTAAAAATGGAAAAACGCAAGCAGAGTATTGTGATGGAAAATGGGCTCCATCAAATGAATATTGGACGTGGTATACAATATGTACATATCCGAATTTTGTATTAAATAATAAAATGCAAAGATTTGTGAATGTAACGGTATATCCAAAACAATATTTTGAATTGGGAAGCTTGACTGGATCGTACTACTGTAGACATACAAACTATAATTCCTGGAGAGAACAAAACACATCAAAAAATGTGTTGAAAAAAATCAAACGGAATTTGGAAAGAAACACATTCTGCTGGATTCTTATCCGAACGCTAATAAATAAAAGAGGAGAAAAGTATACTTCCTTTTATAAATACAGGAAAAGATAAAAATGAGTAGTATCAATATTTCCGTGGCAATGGCTACATATAATGGTGAAAAGTATATAAGGCAGCAATTAACGTCTATACTAAATCAGTCGATGATGGTTGATGAGATCATAGTTGTAGATGATAATTCAAATGATAAAACGATAGAAATTATTGAAGAAATGAGATGCCCACAAATTCGTATATATAAAAATAGCAAAAATTTAGGATATGTAGAGAATTTTTATAGGGCAATATCATTAACGCATGGAAAATACGTTTTTTTATCGGATCAAGATGACATATGGGAACAAGAAAAGGTGAAGTTGACACTTGCGGAACTTCAAAAATCGGACAGAAATATGGCAGTGTGTACGGGCTTTTCCTTAATTGATCAAGACGATAATCCAATTGTTGATATAGAACATTATCAAGTAAATGATTTTGTGCTTCAAAAACATAAAGATGTTGAAGAGCTAACATTGAAGAGATTGGCATTTGGTAATGTTGTGCAAGGATGTACATATTGTGTGAGACGTGATGCGATTGAAGTGTATTTAAAAGTACACAATAATGAGGTTATTCATGATTATCAATTGATGCTGATTTCGGCAGCAATGGGGAAGGTCAAGTATCTAAATAAGTCACTGATTAGATACAGGTTGCATGGGAATAACGCGGTTGGTTTTGAAAAAAAGAAGCATCGGCTGGAAATGCCAAGGAAAAAACCATCCAAGGAGCCATATATGGCAAGATTTTTTAGGCAGTTAAGTGAGGAAATAATCGTACCGCACAAGAACTACTACGCGCTTTTATATTATTTGAGGATTCCTTATTTGGCTTCTATAATTAAAAATGTTGTCTCCGGTGGTTAAGGAGAAGGAGATAGTAGATTGAAAGCTATAATATCAAAAAGCACACGTTATGAAAAAAGCATCTTTATAATCGTATTCTTTTCGACATTCATGTTGGTGCAATTTGGCATATTTGATCTCTTTTGGTGCTTGCAGGTTGTCTTCTTTCTGGCACACACCATTATAACAAGAAAACTTCGAATAACAAGAGATAGAACAATTATATCGCTGTACTGCATTTGGGTACTTTCAACACTTCTTTGCTTTGTGAGTGATATTCCACTGTCGTATAAAAAGAATTCAATTATTGCGATTGTTTTCTTAGTGCCAACTTTTTTTACGGTATCTTTTTATGAGGGATATATACGATCCGAAAGATTTGTGGCGTATATAAAAAAAGCACTAGCATTGACATGCACGGTACAGGTTATAGTATGTATTGCTCAATTTATTTTGTATAACGGTGCGCATATTGATTTGAACCAACTTGTGTTTAGAAATATTCTTCACATGGTTGAAAATCCTTCACAGTATAAATTGGGAGTATTTCATCCATCGGGAATGTGCTGGCATTCTGCGTTTATGGCCCCTATAGTAATTATTGCATTTGTTGTGTGCGATAGTTATTTTGTTAAAACTTTAGCAGTTGTAGATGCCGTTATATGTAACAATGCAACGGCAATGATTGGAATTGGGGTATGCTTGGTTTTAACCGCTACGTTTTCATTTGTTGGTTTCTTGAAAAAAATGAGCAAGAAAGTGCGAAAACGTACAATTATTGCCGCTTCTTTGATAGCTGTTGCTATTATACCAATACTTTTTTGCACGGATGTCGTACCTGTTGTCAGTGAAAAAATAGTGGATATTTACGGACGAGCTACAGGTGCTGTATATGACGGTGGAAGTGCAAATGCGCACATTCGTTATTTTACTGCATATCCAAATGTGGTGAAAAACGGAAGTGTAATACAGTTCTTATTTGGATATGGAACAGGAAATTCAGGATACACAATGAGTAAACTATACGGTCAATATGCAGACTTAAAAAGCTGGGTTGTTGAGACTGATATAATGAATCAAATTTATTCAAATGGAATCATAGGATTTATTCTTTATTATAGTTTCTTACTATATATAGCAATTAGAGGATACAAATTGAACCGTAAATATTTTATTTTAATGATAAGTATTATTTTGGCGGGAATAACTTATAATATTCAATTTGATTGGGTTTTATTTATAGAATTTTTGCTGTTCTTGACAATCAAATTTAAGGTTGATTTATTTGAAACAGGCAAATAAGGGTGAATAAAATAGTATGAAACAATTAACGATGCTTGTTGTAACGCATAAGCAAGTTGCGATTCCTACAATTAAAGATTATCAGCCAATTGTTGTTGGCAATGGGCACGTTTCTTATGATGATATGTATAGAGATAATATCGGAGATAACATATCTGATAAGAATGCAAATTATTGTGAACTTACGGCACTGTATTGGGCATGGAAGAATTTAAAAGATGTCGAGTACATTGGACTATCCCATTATCGAAGATTTTTTACAACATCATGGGTGAAAAGTACGGGGAATCACATACTTTCAAGCGAAAAAGCAATTTCTTTATTGAATGAATATGATGCGATTTTGCCATATCCAAAGGGGTGGTTTGACACAACTGTAAAAGAATGGTTTTTATGCACAGATGGTAAGGAAGAAGCATTAGAGAAATTAAGGTTGTGCATAGCTGACTTATATCCAGATTACTTGTATGACTATGATGAAGTTATGAATGGATATATGGCTTCATATTTTAATATGTTTGTTATGCCCAAAAGCCTCATGGACAAATATTGTGAATGGTTGTTTTCAATACTGTTTCAATTAGAAGAACAAATTGATTTATCAGACTACACTCCATTACAGGCACGCATCTATGGCTTCTTAAGCGAGAGATTGCTAAATGTTTGGGTTCAGCATAATAAATTGAAAATTAAATATATGTTTGTAGACGAAACAGAAAAAAGTGATGGTTTGAAATCAAATGTTAAGGATATTTTGAAATATAATGCGGTGTCAAAGAAGTACTTGAATTGGATGATGGCGTTTACATGGGGAAATATGAAGAAGTGATTTATGATGTGAAGAGTCGATAAAACACTTAAAGAACAGAAAGATATGGGAAATAGAGAGGCTTAAATGCAAATGGAATATGATTATTTAGTAGTAGGTTCTGGCTTATATGGAGCAGTCTTTGCCCACGAAGCCAAAGACAGAGGAAAGTCTGTGTTGGTTGTGGACAAACGCCCCTATATAGCGGGCAATATCTACACTGAGAACATCGAGGGCATCAACGTCCACAAGTACGGTGCCCATATTTTTCATACTAATAATAAAAATGTTTGGAACTATATTACACGGTTTGCGGAGTTCAACCGTTTTACGAACTCACCTGTGGCTAACTACAAGGGTGAGTTGTATTCTCTTCCGTTCAATATGTACACCTTTAACAAGATGTGGGGTGTTGTGACGCCGGAGGAGGCTGCTGCCAAGATCGAGGAGCAGCGCAAGGAAATCACCCATGAGCCACAGAATCTGGAAGAACAGGCTATCTCCCTCGTTGGCCGTGACATCTACGAGAAACTCATCAAGGGTTATACCGAGAAACAGTGGGGGCGCGACTGCAAGGATTTGCCCGCCTTCATCATTAAGCGTCTGCCCGTGCGCCTGACCTTTGACAACAACTACTTCAACGCCCTATACCAGGGCATTCCCGTCGGCGGCTATACAAAGATGATCGCAAACCTGCTGGACGGCATCGAGGTTCGACTGAACACCGACTACTTGGAAAACAAGGCGGAACTGGACGCTCTGGCGAACAAGATTGTCTACACCGGCCCCATTGATGCCTACTTTGACTACAAGCTGGGGACGCTAGAGTACCGTTCTGTTCGCTTTGAAAATGAGTTGCTAGACAAGCCGAACTTCCAGGGCAACGCTGCCGTCAACTACACCGACCGCGAGACGCCGTGGACCCGCATCATCGAGCACAAGTGGTTTGAATTTGGTAAGGATGAAAACGGCAACGACCTGCCCAAGACCATTATCAGCCGTGAGTATTCCTCCGAGTGGAAGCCCGGCGACGAGCCGTACTATCCTGTAAATGATGCCAAGAATAGTGCACTCTACACCGAGTACCAAAAGATGGCTGATAAAGAGAAAAACGTTATTTTTGGTGGACGTTTGGGCGAGTACAAATACTATGATATGGATGCTACTATAGCTGCTGCATTAGAGACATGTAGGAAGGTACTGTAAATGAATAAAGTAGCAAGGAACTATTTTTACAACCTTTCATATCAAATATTGGTGTTAATTGTCCCACTTATCACAACACCATATGTGTCTAGAATTCTAGGTGCAAAAGGTGTAGGAACTTTTTCTTATACTAATTCAATTGTGCAATATTTTATCCTGTTTGGATGCGTTGGCTTAAACTTATATGGACAAAGAGAAGTTGCATATGTAGAGCATGAAAAAACAAAAAGGGATAAGGTTTTTTGGGAACTTGTGATCTTAAGAATCATTACGGTCTCGATTTCGCTTTCTGTATATCTTTTTTCTTTGGCTTCCCATGGGGAATATGCATTTATATTCTTAATTATGTCACTTGATGTATTGGCCTCAATGGTAGATATATCCTGGTTCTTTCAGGGAATCGAAGATTTTAAGAAGATTGTTGTCAGAAATTTCATTGTTAAGATTACAGGAGTAGTGCTGATTTTTCTTTTTGTAAAGTCTTCGAGTGATTTGTATCTTTATGTGATTTGTCAATCAGCAACCTTGCTTTTTGGCAATTTATCTATGTGGGCTTATATCCCTAAATTTGTTGGGAAAGTTGAAGTAAGAAAATTAAATATAAAGAAGCATATCAAACCTACCCTAGTTTTATTCCTTCCACAAATTGCAACGTCTGTATATACGGTTCTCGATAAAACCATGATTGGCTTACTTACTGGAGTTGAAGAAGAGGTGGCCTATTATGAGCAAGGACAGAAGATTGTTAAAATTGCAATGACGTTGGTGACATCTCTTGGTACAGTCATGATGCCTAGGATTGCTAACCTATTTAAGCAGAATCAACTGAAGCAAGTTAGAGAACATTTGCTAAAGTCGTTTAGATTTGTTTTCTTTCTGTCTTTTCCGATGATGTTTGGTTTGATGGCTATAAGTTGTAATCTGGTGCCTTGGTTTTTCGGAAGTGGGTATGACAAAGTTGTTCCTAACATGATGGTGATTTCGCCAATCCTGGTGATAATCGCATTGAGCAATATTATGGGAACACAGTACTTATTGCCTATTGGTCGGCAGAAAGAATATACATTGTCGGTAGTAGTAGGATGCGTTGTTAACTTCTCTATGAATTTGCTTCTTATTCCGCATCTTCTTTCGATTGGGGCGGCAATAGCAACTGTCATAGCGGAATCAAGTGTAACTGGTGTTCAAATATACTGTATAAGGAAAGATTTTGATTTTAGGCATATAGTCAAAGAAAATATGCATTATATTATTTCTGCATTTTTCATGTTTATTTTAACATATTTTTTAGCGAGGCTCCTTCAGCCATCTATAATTAGCACGTTTTTGTGCGTTGTGGTTGGAGCAAGTATGTACTTTGGAATTCTAACGATAATGAAGGATGATATGCTGCTTCAGGTAAGAACCATGCTTGAAGCGAAATTTATAAAGTGATTTTGGTATACAGTATGGTTGTGTTGCGTTTGAAAAGCAATTTCAGTTGAGAATTTGAGCAATGAGTGCTATACTAAAAATACTATAATTTTCTGGAGGTTTTTATTATGCCCAGAACAAAAGGTAGCAAGAATAAGCCAAAGATTGTGACTGCCGATTTTGCAACGCAGATTGCAGAAAAGCAGTCCGAAAAGGAAGCACTCACAGCGGAAATCGCATCCATCACCGCAAATATTGACACTTTGAAAGCTGACCTGAAAGAGAAGAAAGCATCGCTGAAAGCTATCGACAAGGAAATTGTCAAGCTGGAAGCAAAGAAGGCGAAGGCAGATGCCAAAGCTGCAGAAGAAGCAAAAAAGACAGAAGCAGAGTCCGTTCTGAAAAAGCTG
>ENA-ORUN01002338-ORUN01002338.1-human-gut-metagenome-genome-assembly--contig:-NODE-2338-length-15495-cov-2.272345_pt1 | contig 15495 bp, 9 predicted proteins | sample MGYA00242080_ERZ509209 | MGnify/ENA primary metagenome ERZ509209 (study PRJEB26280, sample SAMEA2338786) | human gut metagenome | biome: human gut; feature: human-associated habitat; material: faeces... | reverse complement strand
CCCATCCGAGAGGCGCGCCGATACCGCCATATGTAAACCAAGGAAAAAGGCCGAGGCGAGCATGATTGCTTCGCCGATTCCGAAGGTGAGCGAGACTTCGCCTGCTCCGGAAAACGAGATAAAGCCAATGCCGGCTAGGGCGAGCAATGCCGCGGCGATGTTGTAACGTGTGGGGCGTTGCTTTGAAATCGCCCACGCGATGAAGGGCACCATGATGGAATACGTGCCCGTAAGGAACGTCCCCTTCGATGCCGTGGTGAATTGAAGGCCCGATGTGTTGAGCAGATATGCCGGCGCGAGCACGAGGCCGATTATTGCTCCGGCAACGAGCATCTCTCGGTTAAGGCATTGTGCAACGCGCTTGCGGAAAACGATGAGTAAGAGAATGCCTGCGAGGAAAAACCGAATGCCCATAAGCCAGGCAGGGGGAAACACTGCGACGGTGTCTTTGATGATGCAAGTGCTGAGGCCCCAAATGGCGGCGGCGCCGAGGAGCATGGCCTTGTATCCCCATTGGGGAAGTGTCGTTGCGGAGGTTGGAGGATTGTTCGTGATGTGTGCCATGCCTGCCATTGTAGCGGGGCGCTTGAAGCGAATCGAGGATTGCGTATCGCGTGAAGTTAGGTATTTCAAATGGGGTGCTCGCGAACGCGAATCTAAGGGTGCTTGCCGAATGGCGTTCGCTCCATCGTCGGGAACACGATTGCGAGTAAAAAAGAAGCGCCCCTCGGTTGAGGGGCGTTTCCTGAAATTGCGAGCTTGACCGCTAGTTCGTCGTGCTTCCGGTGCCTGGAGTGTTACCGGAATTGTTCGTGTTATCGCCTGTGGAGCTCGACGATTCGGGCACGACGTAAATGGTGATTACGGTGCCGCTGTCGACCTTCTTGCCGGCGGTGATGCTTTGCTTGGCAACCGTTCCCGGGGTTCCCGAACCAGCGGATGCCGTATCAAGCGCATAGGCGAGGTTATACGAGAGCAGCGTGTTGATCGCTTCGCTCTGGCCCATGCCCGTGACCGACGGAACGGCGACCTTGTTCTTCTCGGGGTCTTGGCCCTGCGATATGGTGATGGTCACGGTGCCGCCCTTTTCAAGCTTGCCGCCGTTGGGGCTTTGCGACATGACGATGCCTTCGCCGTATTTATCGCTGTAGTCGCCCGTTTCGACCTGCACGGTGAACCCGGCGCTTTCCAGCTGGGCTTTTGCGCTTGCCTGGTCGGACCCGACTACGTTAGGCACCGACGTGTCTTCGGGGCCCGTGGAAATCCAATATTTGACCGTGGTGCCCTCGTCGACTTCCTTGCCTGCGGCGGGGTCTTGCCTGCTCACGGTGTCTTTATCGGCGTCGGATGCCTCGTTGCCGGCGTATTGGGCCTTCAGGCCAGCGTCTTTCAGCGCCTTTTCGGCCTGTTCGGATGTCATGCCCGAGAGGTTGGGAATGGAGCCCTTCTTTACGCCCTTCGAAATGATGATGTTGATCTTACCGCCCTTCTCGAGGCCGCTGTCGGCTTCGGGGTCTTGCTTGCACACGCGACCCGCTACGGTTTCGGCGTCGTAGTCTTCGGTAACGGTGCCTACGGTGTAGCCGGCTTTTTCAATGGTTTGAACGGCGGCTTCCTGGGTTTGGCCAATCCCGTTGGGAACTTTGTCGCCCCCGCCGAGACCTCCCGTTATCGCGAACGCGAGCGCGGCGATAACGGCGATTGCCGCGATTGCCGCGACGGCGATAAGGGGGCCGCGTTTCTTGCTCTTCGCCTTGCCCATGTCGATATCGTTGCCGCCGCGGTATGAGTTCGTTTTCATTCCCGTGTCGCTGCCGATGGGCTGCATAACGGCGGTGCCGCCCGCTTCGCTTGCCATGCCGGGCACGCTGCCCATGACCGACGTGGGAGCGCTTGCGAAGCCGCCCGCCGCACCGGCGATGTTCACAGGGCGTCCCATGAGGAAGTCGTCGAGCGCCTGCTTCATATCGCGCGCCGTTTGGAAGCGGTTGTAGGGGTTTTTGTCCATCGCCTTCAAGATTATGGCTTCGAGGTCGGGCGAAATGTCGGGCTTGACCTGCGAAGGGGGCAGGGGCTCTTCCTGAACTTGCTTCATGGCGACGCTTACGGCATCGGGGCCGTCGAAGGGAAGTTGGCCCGTGGCGGCTTCATAGAGCACGCAGCCGAGCGAGTACATGTCAGAGGCGCCGGTGAGCTCTTTGCCCTGGGCCTGTTCAGGCGAAATGTAGTGCGCCGTGCCAAGCACGCTGCTCGTTTGCGATTTCACGGAGTTTTTCGCGCGGGCGATACCGAAGTCCATGACCTTCACGTTGCCGTCGGGTTGGACCATGATGTTTTGCGGCTTCACGTCGCGGTGGATGATGTCTTGGTTATGCGCGACGGAAAGCGCTTGGCACACTTGGCTGCCGATCTCGGCGACCTTGCGCTGATTGATGGCGCCGCGTTGCAGAATAGCGCTCTTCAAATCGGTGCCGCGCACGTATTCCATGACGATGAAGTATGTGCCGTCATCGTGGCCCCAGTCGTACACGTTCACGATGTAGGGGCTCTGCAGGTTGGCCGCCGATGCGGCTTCCTGCTTGAAGCGCGCCGCGAATTCAGGGTCGGCTGCGTATTGCGGCAGCATCACCTTCACAGCGACAATGCGGCCGAGCGTTTGGTCCTGGGCCTTGTAGACCTCGGCCATGCCGCCAATGCCGATGCGCTCGGTGATGCGGTATCGGCCGTTGAATACTCTGCCTATCACGTTTCTCTCCTCACCTTCCGCCGCCGCGGATGGACCTATGGTTAAGCGCTTTTCGGCTGGTGCGTTTTCCTGGTTCGATTGCCGAGCGCTTTCTTTCGCTAAATACCTTATCTTATTCCAACTACAGCAGGCCTTGCGCCTGAAGTGCCGAAGTTAACACCTTCTGCGCACGCACGCTCGCCAGGCCCGATTCGTCGGTGCCGTGCACGCCTTCTTCGATGAGCACAGCGACGGTAACCGAGGGGTTGTCGGACGGTGCGAAGCCCACGAACCAGCTGTCGTTGTATTCCTTGTTCGTCTCGGCCGTGCCGGTTTTGCCGGCGACCTGCACGCCTTGGATTTTTGCTCCCGCGCCGGTGCCGTTGTTTACGACGCCTTCCATCATTTCGGTGATGGTTTTCGCTGAAGAGCTCGACATGACGCTGCCGAGGTTCTTCGGAGTTGCGCTGAAGGAGCGCTCGCCTTGGGCGTTGTAGACGCCTTCAACGAAGTATGGCTTCTCGAGCACGCCGTCGTTGGCAATCGCCGAGGCGACCATCGCCATTTGCAGCACGGTGGCCTGCGGGCCTGCGGGGCTTGCGTGCTCGCCTACCGGCTGGCCGCATGCCGCCCATGCGGTTTCCCACGTGGTCATCTCGTCGGGGTCGGGCATGAGGCTTGCCGTGGTGGGAATGTCGGTGTCAATGGCGCTGCCGAAGCCGAACTTCTGCGCGGTTTTCACGAGCAGGTCGCTGCCGACTTCCTCACCGAACTGGCCGAATGCTGTATTCGACGAAACGGCGAGAGCCTGGGCGAGCGTGATGGTGCCATAGCCAATGTCGTCGGCGTTGGTGACCGATGCGTTGCCGATGGTCATTTGCGCAGGCGCGTCGACGGTGGTGGAAGGCGTGGCGAGGTTGCCCTCGATAAGCGCAGTAAGCGTGACGAGCTTGAATGTGGAGCCCGGCGCATACACGGCGCTCGTGGCGCGGTTGATGAGCGCACCATTCGTGGCGTCGGCGCCGCTTGCGGCCTGGGCCAATATGTCGTCGACGTCGTTGATGTCGTAGGTGGGCGAGCTCGCGCAGGCGAGCACCGCGCCCGTTTTCGGGTTCATGACCACGACGGCGCCCTTGTAGCCCTCGAGCACCGATTCGGCGGTTTTCTGAATCTCGGAATTGATCGTGAGGCGCACGTCGTTGCCGGGCGTCTCGATTCCCGCCATGCTGTTCACTACGTCGGTCCAGCTTGCGAAGTTCGAATCGCCTTTCAGCGCGTTGTTCTGAGAGGCCTCGATGCCCGATGCGCCGTAAACCTGCGAGTAGTATCCCACCAGGTGAGCTGCGAGCGAACCCTGCGGATATTCGCGCGTGTATCCGCCATCGTCTGCCTGCACGCTGTCGGCCAACACGACGCCATCGTATGTGGAGATGGAGCCGCGTTCGGTGCGCGCTTCCTTATAGAGCGTGTGGTTGTTGCCGGGGTAGCTCTGATACTCGTCGGCCATAATCACCATAACGTAGGTGAGGTTCGCTACAAGCGCCGCGAACATGAGCGCGAACGCGAGCGCGGTATTGGTGAGACGTTTGCCCAGGGCAACGCGGCCCAGCACGCCCGTTTCTGCGGGGCGGCCGTGCGAGCCGTGCGCGCCAATGGGGGCCATGCGGCTCGTTCCGTCGCGAACTTCCGAGTTGATGCCGGTGCCCTCGTCGCCGCATCGCAGCAAAAGGCCAATGCCAATGAAGCTTGCGAGCAGGGAAGACCCGCCTTGGCTAATGAAAGGCAGGGTAAGGCCTGTAAGCGGAATGAGTCGCGTAACGCCGCCCACGATGATGAACGCCTGAAGCACGATGGTCACAGTGCAGCCTACGGCCATCATGGCCGACACGTCGCTTTTCGCGCGAGCCGCGGTCGCGAAACCGCGAATGCACAGACTCAAATACAAAAGCAGCACGGCGGCTCCGCCGAGCAAGCCCGTTTCTTCGGCGATGGCGGCGAAGATGAAGTCGGATTCAACGACGGGGATGTTTTCGGCGAGGCCGTTGCCGATGCCTACGCCCACCATGCCGCCATCGGCCAGGGAATAGAGCGTTTGGCACAGCTGATAGCCATTGCCCGATGCGTCAGAGAACGGGTCGAGCCAGGTATTCACGCGAATTTGCACGTGGCCGAAGAACTGGTACAAAAACACGCAGCCAATGGCGGCAAGGCCGAAGCCCACCACTAAATAGAGCTTCTTTCCGCTCGCGATATAAAGCATGACCAGGAACAGCACGAAGCATACAAGCGCGCTTCCCAAATCTTTCTCGAACACGACGATGATGAACGAAATCGCCCACATCACGAGCAGTGGCGCAAGCGTTCCCAGGTCGGGAACGCGGAAGCGGCCAACGCGCACGGTGAAAATGGAGAGCATCTCGCGGTTTTGCGCCAAATACGACGCCAAGAAGATGACGATGCAGATTTTCGCGATTTCGCCCGGCTGGAAGCTGAAAGGACCAAGCTTTAGCCAAATGCGGCTGCCGAGGATTTCCTGGCCGAGGCCGGGAATCATGGGGGAGAGCAGCAAAATGATGCCCAGCACCATGAACGTATATTTGTATTGTGAGAGACGGTCGATGTTGCGCACGACCGCCAGAGTGATCACCATGCACGCGATGCCAACGAACAGCCAGATGATCTGGCTTACCGCCAAATCGGGTGCGAGGCGCGTGACGAATGCGATGCCGATGCCGGAAAGACCGAATGTGATGGGCAAAATGGCCGGATCGGCGTTTTTCGCAAGGAAGCGGGTGGCGATGTGCGCCACCACAAACGCGGCAAACAGGCCGAGGGGCGCGGTGAGCGATTCGAGAGAAAGCGCCGTGCCTTGCTGAACGAGCACCATGGCGAACAGCAGCACAACGAACGGCGCCGCCAAGCACAAAAGCAGCAGTTCGGTATTGCGACGGCTCATTATTTGTCACCACCCTTTCCCTCATTGGCGTCGTCCTGCGTTTTTTCGGAAGTCGCTTGCGATTTCCACGTGCTCACGAGCGAATCGGCGTCGGCCACGGAATCGACGCGCATGCCGCCGTTTTCGGTGAGCCTATCGATGGTGTTTTGCGGAAGGTCCAAATCGCTCGTTTTCACGCCGGTTTTATGGTCGAGCGCGTAGGTTTGGATGCCGAATACCTCGCCCGGCAGGCCGCGGTTCACGACAATCTCGTTATTCGAATCGACGGTAAGAAACGCCACGTGGTTCAAATAGGCATACGAGCCGAAGGCGGTTGCAGCGAGCACGGCAAGAAGCGCAAGCGCGCCGATAATGGCGCCCGTTCGGCTGCGGAACCGCGCTTTTTTCACGCGGGTCTCTTCGTCGCCTTTCACATCGATTACGACGGCGGTCACGTTGTCGTAACCGCCTGCCTTAATTGCCTCATTTACCAGGATGTTCGCGCAAAGCTGCGGGTCGCAACGACGCACAAGCACGCTTTGAATGACGTCGTCTTCAATCATCGACGAAAGGCCGTCCGAACACAAAAGCAGCCTGTCGCCGCCTTCGAGCGTCATCTCGTAAATATCGGGAAGGGTTCGCGGATCGCTGCCAAGCGCTCGGGTGATGACGCTGCGCTGGGGATGCACGCGGGCCTGTTCTTCGGTGATTTCGCCCGCTTCAACCATGTCGGCCACGAGCGAGTGGTCGCGCGTGATGCGCTGAAGGTTGCCGCGATGCAGCAGGTAGGCGCGCGAATCGCCAACCTGTGCCACCACGAGGCGAACTCCGTCGAGCACGGCGGCGGTCATGGTGGTTCCCATGCCTTGTTTGCCGCGCCCGTCGACCGCGGCGCGAATAACCGCGCGATTCGCTTCGACCACGGCGCGCGCAAGCGCATCGCCGTCGGCGGTGTCAGGTGCGTTTTCGACAAGCGTTTGGATGGCGATTTCGCTGGCGACCTCACCTGCCGCATGGCCGCCCATGCCGTCGGCGACGGCGAATACGGGTGGGGCCACGGTCAGGCTGTCTTCATTATGGTCGCGAACCAGGCCGACGTCGGTACGAGAACCGTATTCGGGGAAATCGACCTTGGCGTGGCGGCCGCGGCGCTGGGCCTTCTTTGCGGCGGCCATTATTCGTACCTCACTCGCATGGTGACGTCGCCGATATTGACCACATCGCCGCTCTTGAGCGCGACAGGTTCAGCGATGCGCTGGCCGTTTACGGCAGTGCCGTTCGTTGAACCCAAGTCTTCAACGAACAGGTTTTGGCCCATGATGGAAAAACGCGCGTGGCGTGCGGAAACGTAGCTCGCGCCAATCACGATGTCGGCGCCAGGCGAGCGACCCACGATAACGGGGCCGCGTACGGGCATTTTCACGCCGCGCAGCTCTTTGGGCCCGCGTTCTACCGACACCTCCCAGGCCTTTTCGCGTTTGCGCTGGCCTTTCACCAGGCCAATTCCCGTTTTCATGATGGCGAACAGGAAGAGATACAAAAGCGCGACGAACAGAAGACGGCCAACTAAAAGGACGATGTCGATCACGGAAGGGCTCCTAACGCAGTGAGAAGATGAAATCGGTGATGCCGAGCGTGATGCGGTCGCCGTCGGACAGGCCGCGTCGCGTGACGGGCGCGCCGTTGACGAGCGTGCCGTTGGTGGAGCCAAGGTCGGTAATGACCCAGACGCCCTGCGGTTCGAATTCGATTTGCGCGTGCTGGCGCGAAGCATTCAGGTCGTTCACGACGATGTCGTTGCCCGTTTCGCGGCCGAGGAGCACGCGGTTGGTGGCAAGGTCGTAGGAGCGATTCGATGCGACGTCGATGAGACGCGCGCGAACGGCATTGGCATTGGGGATTTGGTTTGCCTGTGCGGCACCCGCAGTGAACGCGACGGTTCCGGGAACGCCCGCATAAGCGGCATTGCCCGGCATGCCAGGCGTGCCACCTGCGGCTTCGGCGACGTGGGCGACATCGGGGAATGCGCCAGCTCCGCCTGCGGGGTAGGTCGCGGGGAATGCGCCGGGGAACGCGGGGGCCTGCTCAGGCAAAATGACCGGTTCGGGCGCGGGAGGCTGCGGAATGCTCTGCGCGAACGATTGGGCGGCCTGGGCGGCAGCCGGCTGCGCGACGTGCTGCTGGTTGGCGTAGGCGGGAGCTTCGGGCTCAATCACGGGCGGTACGTTGACCGGCGCATGGGGGTCGCTGAAGTTCTCGCTGTTGAACGTGTATTCGCCGTAGTTGACGTCGTAATCGATTTCGTCTTCGTTGACCTGGGGCAGCGGCGGCTTTGCGACGGGTTGCTGGGCTGCGCCGTATGCCGCGCCTGCTGCGGCGCCGTATCCGGGCGCCTGACCGAAAGCCGCATTTCGATTGGGCTGCGCGTAGGCGGGTTGTTGGGGCTGCGCGTGCGGTTGCTGACGGTATGCGGGTTGCTGCTGGGGTTGCTGCGCGTAGCCTCGGCCGCCGGCGGGAGCCATGCCGTAGCGCTGCATTTCCTCATCGCGCAGCTGCGCGATGATGGGTGCGCTCACCACTTCGGCGATCACATCGAATTTTCCGTGCTTCAGACTCTCGTCCACGATGAAGCGCACGAGCGGCTTGCAATCCAGGGCCAGACCTTCGGAAGACGCTGCCGATTCGAGGCGCGTTTCGGTTTCGCCCGCAAGCGTGGGATAAAAGCCGAAGAGACGCTGGTCGTCGTCGGCGTTCACGAGCACGGTGTAGAGCGTGGGGGCGAATTCGCGGCCCGCACTCACCATTTTCTCGCGGCGCATTTGCTTTTCAGCCTTCTTCATTATTTGGACGGGCGAGATGGGGGCGTTGTTCATTTTCCCCGCTGCACCCTCGAAGGTATCTTCCATTTTGCCTTCGAATTTCGAGAAGAATCCCATGGGCGACTCAAGCCTTTCTGCGGTTTTAGTACGTGAGCTTAAAAAAGATATAATAGCCAACCATTAAAACAGAAAGGCCATGTGGCGTGCAAAATCTCATCTTGAACAGATATAGGCCGCTCGAGGAAGCGGGCGCGGGCGGTTTCGCGACGGTGCTTGCGGCGTGGGATACTCGTATCCAGCGACGCGTGGCTATTAAGTGCCTGCGCCTTGACGGCTACGCGTCGCCCGCTGATGCGCGCTCGCCGCGCGAGATTCCCGGGCTCGATGAGGCACGCACGGCTGCCATGCTGTCCGATTCGCACATCGTGGGTGTGTACGACTTCGACGCATCGGGTGCCCAGGCATATTTGATCATGGAATACATGGATGGCATCACGCTCACCGAGCTCATGCGCGAGGAAGGCGCGCTGTCGCTCGATGTGGCGACGTGCGTGTTCGAGGCCGTGGCCGGCGCGCTCGAAACGGCGCATGAAAACCAGGTGCTTCACCTCGATATCAAGCCCGATAACGTTTTGATCAACCGGCAAGGCCAGGTCAAAGTGGCCGATTTTGGTCTGTCGCAGTTGTCGCATGCGGCGGGGTATGGCAGAGCGGCGGGTGGAACCATTGGGTATATGCCGCTCGAGCAAATGCGTCTTGAAGCGTGCGACGCGCGTACCGATGAGTGGGCGCTTGCCGCGCTTACCTATGAAATGCTCGTGGGCGAAAATCCATTTCGGGTGCCTGGCCTCGATGCTGCCGAACGTGCCATTGAGCAGGCGGAAGTGTTTGTGCCGTCTATGGTGCGCGGCGATTTGAACGAGGAGGTCGACGAGGCGCTGTTTGGTGCGCTTGCAATCGATCGCGACGACCGATTCGATTCGGTCGAGTTGTTCGCCGACGCTATGCTGCCGCATATGGGTGACGCGCGGCGAGGCGCGCGTGAGCTTGCGGTGTTGGTGGGCGAGGCGTGCGACGATGGCGCCGATTGCGACGAAGAGCGCGGCGCGGCGTCGGCCTTCTTGCCGGGGCGCGGCGGGTCGCATGCGGGCTTGAGCATGATTGACCGCATAGCACCGCGCACGAAATCGCTGGTCGCGCGTTTATGGGCGGCTGTCGTATGCGGGTTTGCCGCGTTCGAGGCGGCTGCGAACATTCCCGCGTGCATGACGATTGCCGGGCGCATGGAGCCGGCGTTTTGGGGCGTGGTGGGCGTTGCCGTTGCGGCGGCGCTCGCGTGGCCCGGAGTCGGTGCGGCGTTTGCGGTGGGCACGCTCGTGGTAGCGCTTGCGCTTTCGGGGTCGCCGTTTTTGGCGCTCGCGCTCGCACTTGCTGGCGTAGCGTGGCTTGTATTCGGTGGCGCGCGACATCATGCGTGCGCGAATGTGGGCATAACGGCTGTTCTGGCGGGCGCGTTCGGCTTCGCGCCCGTGGTGCCGCTGCTCGCGGGGTATTTCCTGAACGTGAAGCATGCTTTTGCAGCTACAGCGTTTGCCGTGGTTTCGGCGTTTTGCCTGGCATGCGCGGGCTCGCTCGATTTGACGGGTTGGAATGTGTTCGCGTTTGGGGCTATGCCGGGTGCGAGCGCTATGGAGGATGCGGCGTTGTCGCTCGTCGCAAGCCCGAACGTGTGGGCCATGGCGGCGTCGTGGCTGGTTGCTGCCGTGGTAAGCTCGCTTCTGTGCGCCCGCGGCAACCGTGGCCTTGCGGCCTGCGGCATGCTTGCGGCAACGACGATCTTGGTGCTCGGCGTTATTGCAGCGGCGCGCCTTGGTGGCGCCGATTTCCCCGACGTGGCGCAGCTCGCCCCCGCGTTGGTTGCCGGTATCGCCATGGCCTGCGCTACGGCGGGTCGGCGTGCCTTCTCGCGAGTAGCACGCGCCGACCTTGCGCCATGAACGCGAAAGGGGAGCGCGTCAAACCGCGTCTTTTTCCTACGCCTTGGTTTTCGTTTCTACGTAGTCGATAAGCTGCTGTTTGGAATGCACGCCGAGCTTCGAGTAAATCGATTTCGCGTGCGCACGAGCGGTGTTTTCACTGATGAAGAGCTTCTTTGCGATTGCCGCACGCGTGTGGCCGTGTACAAGCAGCATCATGACTTCCGATTCCCGCTCGGTAAGATGGAAGGTTTCGGCGACCTTGCTGCACGCGGCATCGAGGGAGTCTGCGTCGGATTTCGAAGCGGTTGCTGCGGGTTCGAGCATTTCTGAAGGGTTCGCGGAATCGTTGGGAGTCGACTCGTTGTTTTCGCCCGGCGTTTCGTTTTGGTGTGTCGTCTCGCTATCGGTCTCGTTGGGTGCTGGTTTGAAGGAAGGCTCTGCGGGTATGAGGTTTTCTGTATTCCCACCGAATAACAGCATGGCGCCAATGACGGTCGTCATGGCAACGCCGACCACGACCACGAACACGCCTTGGCTGTCGGTCACGTAAAGGGGGCAGAGCGATTGCCCAACGAGAATCCCCAGGGCGTAGCCTCCGCACAAGACGGACCATCCTGCGGGGAATATGAGCGCAAGGCTTATCACGCCTCGTTTTGAGACGCTTATGAGCAGGCCAAACATGATTATGCAGAGGAGTCGCCACGAGAAGAGCGTGGCGGCAAGCCAGATTTGGGCGCGGTCGAGGGCTACGATGTTGAGAAGCATGATTCCCACGATAACGGGTACGAAAATACGCAGCGCTCCGATGAACGTTGCGCGTTCTCGCAGAACGAGCCATGCTCCCAGTGCGATGACGCCAGCGATAAGCGCGACGAGGCTTACGTTTTCATTGATGGCCGCCATTCCTGTTTCGGTTGCGGCATGGGCGGTGCTTCCTGCGGTAACGCCGAGTGCTCCGGCGAAGAGCGTTGCTGCGGTTCCGATGCGCATGTAGGCGTGCGTGTTTTGCGGGCGTACGAGAATCTGGTCGTTTGGGATGATCGAATCGGTGAGGCTTGTAAGAAATCCCGCTAACGACACCGCTCCGAAGAAGGGCGCCGCGATTGTCGACCGCATGTCTCCGCCATGCATAAAGAAAATGTCCGCCGCCGAAGCGAGCACGAGAGCGCATGCAAGGTTTCGGAATGTGTCGCTCAGTGAAGAATTCGCTGTGATTCCTGCCCACAAGAACGCGCATGATGCCCAAGAGAATCCCGTGATAACGGCGGCGACGTAAATGCTCCATGTCGGTAGAAGCCGCGCGGCGACGAGGCATGCCGCAACGCTGCCCGCGACGATGCAGGCGATGAACCATGCGGCAAGACGTGCATGCGAAAGCAATGTGGAATCGGTGCGATAGCTTGCGTAGCAATAGGCCACCAGAAGCGATGCGGAGAAAAATGCGGCGAACAATGGCGAGACCGCCATGCCGGCGGAAGGCGCGAAAAGGTAATTGGAAAGCGCGCTGTGCCACGCTAGAAGCCCCGCCAATCCGATGGCGGTTGCCGCCTGGCCGCAGGCGCCAAAAGCGTGCGAGGTGGTATGTCCCATGCATGTTTTCGTCGTGTTCTCCTTCATCATGCGCACGATTATACGTGATGGGAAGGCTTTTTTCGAAAGACTACCCGTTTAGGGTGAGCTCTTTGGGGCTATGGTTCGCCTCGAAAGGCCGGCTTGAGGTCGGTCGAAGCCGCAGGCGAGGGGCCTGTGGCGCAGGGAACCCAAGGAGGGAATCATGGAAAAGGGTAATGGCGTATCGCGTCGCTCGTTTTTGAAGGGCGCCGCTGGCGCGGGCCTTTCCGCGGCCGCTCTTGGCATGCTTGCGGGTTGCAGCCCGGCGGCAACGTCTACGAAGGCGGAAGGGTCCGCGGCTGCTGCTTCGGGCGCGTCGGGTGTGGCTGTTGGCCAGCCGAGCTCCATTGCGGCAAACGGCGGTGTTGCGCCGTCGTGGCTTGGCGAGAAGCCTGAAGTGCCGAGCGATATCGCAAAAACCATCGACTGCGATTTGCTCGTCATTGGCGGCGGCAATTCCGGCATTGTGGCCGCCCGTAAGGCTGCCGAGCTTGGTGCCAAGGTTGTCGTGATGGAGAAGCAGCCCCAGGATACCTGGTCTCCTATTGGCTGCGACTGCGGCACCATTAATGCTCAGGCGTACCTCGATACGGGTGCCGAACCCGTCGACGAGATGGCCGTGTTCAATGAGTGGCAGATTCGTTCTTTCGTGCGTACCATGCCGTACAACGCCAAAGTGTTCGCGACTCGCTCCGGCGAAGCTGCCGACTATGTGCGCGGCGTTGTTCCCCAGGAAGATCTTGACGAGTACAGCGTGTACTACAGCTTCCCCAACGGTCGTAACAAGACGGTCGTGAACCACAGCGGCTACACGAGCTTCCCGGGCACCATTTCTTACCGCGACTTCAACAACAAACTTGGCAATGGCCAAAACCAGCCCGCTTGGAAAGTTGTCATGAAGGCCAATATTGACGCCGCCGAAGAACATGGCGCCGAGTGGCTGTGGGAGACCAGCGCTACGGTGCTTCTTCAGAACGAAGACGGCGACGTGACGGGCGCTGTGGGCAAAGGTCCCGACGGCAACGTGCAAGTGAACGCCGCATCGACGCTTTTGGCATGCGGCGACTTCTCCGCGAACGGCGAGATGGTGCTCGCGCTTCAGGACGAGGTTCGTCAGCTCGCTGAAATTTCCGGCGTCGACACTACCGACCCCTCGGCATTCATGGGCATGGGTCAAGACGGCATGGGCCAGAAGCTTGCCTGCTGGGCTGGCGGCGTGATGGAGCCCGGCCCGCGCGCGGCCATGAACTTCGGCAATGGCATGGGTGCTCCCGGCCTGACGGCTGTGGGCAACTACCCCGTGTTTGGTCCCGACGGCAAGCGTTTCTATAACGACGCCCAGCTGCAATTCGGCGGTCAGGGCTTCTTTGCCCGCCGTCTTCCTGGTGAGCTGTTGTGCACCATTTGCGACGGCAAGTGGGAAGAGAACATCATGAACCAGGGCTACGAGCACAACATGAGCTCTACCACGTGCGCCCGTGAGTGGGACCTGGTCAAGGAGGATCTGAAGAACTACAAGACCGGTCCTGACGGTTTCGAGGTGTATGGCTTTACCGGTTACGGCATGAACAAGTCGAAGATGTATGCCGCCGAGACCCTTGATGAGCTCGCTGATATTTTGGGTTATGAAGGCGAGGCCAAGCAAGGCCTGCTCGACGAAATCGCGCATTACAACGAGATGTGCGCCGCCGGCAAAGATACCGACTGGGGCCGCGATTCCGACCTTATGAATGCGCTCGACACTCCGCCGTTTTTCGGCATGGCTGGCACCACGTCGAAGGGTCGCATTTCTTCGGGCATGGTACAGATGTCGGGCGTTTTGGTGAACGACAAGTATCAGGTTCGTCGCACCGATGACACCATCATCCATGGCCTTTATGCTGTTGGCAACACCGCCGGTGGTCGTTATGCCATCCAGTATCACGCGATGCTCGCAGGCAACTCGGTCGGTTTTGCCATTACGCAGGGCATGGTTGCGGGCGAGCACATTGCCCAGTTCGCCGAACAAGACGTGACCGATGCTATTGCCTACGAGGAAAAGCTTGCCAAACTCAAGGAAGAGATGGCGAACCAGCCCCAGGGCGGCCCTGGTGGGGCGCCTAAGGGCGGCGACGCTAAAGAGGGCGACGCTAAAGAGGGCGACGCCGAGAAGAAATAAGATCGTTTCCTAGCGTTCGTTATTGTGAGATTCGCTGCCCGGGCACACCTCCCTCCTTATGAGCCCGGGCGGCGTTCTTGTTTCATGGGAGAATGTTGCCAGGTGGGCAATGGCTTCGGCCGTGTACTGGCGTTTGAATGCAATAAGAGGGGTTTGTTATGAGCTGCGCGATTTCCGTCAACATACCGTTCGTTACCGGTCGCTGCGATTTCTATGGGCGCAATCTTTACCCGAATACGGCGCCAGCGGTGAAATACGCCTATTTGGATGCGCTTATTACGGAGGCGCGCAGCGTTGGCGACGATCTTGGCGAGCCGGTCTCGTGCGTCGCGTTCGAGGGTGGGGCCCTTGGCACCATCGAACCGCAAAAGCTGCGAGAATTCCTCTCGGAGCTCGCAAGCGCGCTGCCTCTTGCTGACGATTGTTTCGTGTCTGCCGAGGTCGATCCCGGGCTTTTGTCAACGGCGACCATGGACGAGCTGCTTGCATTCGGCATTTCTATGCTGCGATTCCATTGCCTTACGTCGAATCCCATTGAAAGCGAATGGCTCGACCGCGCAGGCGCTGTGGGCGAAATGGCGAAAAGCCGTATCGTGCTCGAATCGGCTGGGTTTTCCAATATCGATGCGCAAATTCTGGTGGGCCTTGCGGGGCAGACCGAGAAAACGCTGTTGAAAACCTTGCGGGAGCTTGTGCTTTCGTCGGGCGTGAACCACTGCACGTTGCTTCCTGCGCGCGAGTCCGTGGCTGGCGATGCCGTTTTGGGGGCCGAGATGTTTTGTGCGGCGAGCGCCTTTTTGGAAGAGCATGGCTTTGCGCAGTATGCGCCCTTGTGTTTCGCGAAGCCGGGTTTTGGGATTCCAATTGAGCGTGTGCGTAAAAGTGGCGACGTCGTGGGCCTGGGCCCGTCGACGATATCGCGCCTTGGCGATCTGATGTGGGCGAATAGCGGCGATATCGACATGTACATCCAGTCGGGGGCCGACCCTGAGGCTATTACCGAAAGCGTCGTCGAGATTGCGGGCCCGCTTGCATCCGCGCAAAAGGAGATTGCTCGTTTGTGGCAGTTGGGAAGCACTTCGCTTTCTGCCGATTATGGCAACCTTCTGCACGAAGGGCGACTTACCGTCCAGGGTTGCCTCGATTTCGATGAGGTTGCTCGAAGGGTTGTCGCCGAGTTCGTCGAATAGGCCTGGGCTGCGCCCTCGCGCCCCTCATTACGTTATACGCCGTCATTTTCCTGCGGCTCATGTGGCTGGCCCCATGCG
>ENA-ORUN01002337-ORUN01002337.1-human-gut-metagenome-genome-assembly--contig:-NODE-2337-length-15498-cov-2.481707_pt1 | contig 15498 bp, 14 predicted proteins | sample MGYA00242080_ERZ509209 | MGnify/ENA primary metagenome ERZ509209 (study PRJEB26280, sample SAMEA2338786) | human gut metagenome | biome: human gut; feature: human-associated habitat; material: faeces... | reverse complement strand
GGCGCTATTGACGTTTTATGTACTGACAAAACAGGAACATTAACCTTAGATAAAATTGTTTTACAAAAATACATCAATGTTGAAGGAAAAGAAGATTTATCTATATTAGAATATGCTTTTTTAAATAGTTACTATAGTACGGGCATGAAAAATCTGGTTGATAAAGCGATTATAACTTATGGTCTCGAACATAAGATAAAAGATCAAATCGTGACTTATGAAAAAATAGATGAAATACCCTTTGACTACACTAGAAAAAAAGTAAGTGTTGTTGTTAAACATGAAAACCATTATAGAATCATTACCAAAGGAGCTTTAGAGGAAATATTAAAGGTTTGTAAGGATGTTAAGATTAATGAAACATATAAACCATTAACAAAAGATATGCTGGAAAGTATTAATAAAAATGCTGAAAGCCTTGCTAAAGAAGGTATGCAAGTCATTGCACTTGCTTCTAAAAAAGAATATCGAGGTAAAGATATTTTTGATAGTAATGATGAAAAAGATATGACATTTATCGGGTTTGTTGCTTTTTTAGATCCACCTAAAAAAGAAGTAAAAAGTACCATTCAAAAGTTAAATGAATATGGCGTAACCACTAAAATTTTGACCGGGGATAATCCTTATGCTACAGAAAATATTTGTCATTTAGTAGGAATAGAAAATAAAGAAATATTACTTGGTTCAGATATTGATAAAATGGATGATACTAAACTTTCCAAAAAGGTAGAAGAAGTAAATGTTTTTGCTAGAATGAATCCTTTACAAAAAGAGAGAATAATAAAAATACTTAGACAAAATGGCCATGTTGTTGGTTATATGGGGGATGGTGTAAACGATGCCCCATCATTACATAATGCGGATGTAGGAATCTGTGTCAATACAGCCACAGATATTGCTAAAGAAGCAAGTGATATCATTCTATTAGAAAAAAGTTTAAAAGTTTTGTTTAATGGGGTTATCGAGGGAAGAAAAGTATACGGTAACATCATAAAATATATGAAAATGGCTTTAAGCTCGGATTTTGGTGATGTCTTTAGTATTTTTCTTGCCAGTATTTTCTTACCATTTCTACCATTATTACCTATTCAAATGTTGATTCAAGATTTCTTGTATGATTTTTCTCAAATCGGTATACCTTATGATAATGTTGATGAAGAATTTTTACTTAAACCTAAAAAGTGGAACACTAAAGGATTAGGAACATTCATGAATGTGATGGGACCAGTAAGTTCTATTATTGATGTTTTAGCTTTTTTAAGTTTTTGGTTTATCCTTGGTTACAACCAAATGGCAAGTGAAAGTTATTTTCAAACGGCTTGGTTTGTGGAGTGTTTGATAAGTGAAACTTTAATTATTCATTTTATCAGGACGTCCAAAGTTCCTTTCGTTCAGTCAAAAGCAAATCCTATATTAACGTGTTTAACTACAGTTACGATAGTAGGGACAATACTTGCTCCAATAGTTTTACATAATATTAAATCTTTTCATTTTGAATTATTACCACCATTATACTATGTGTTAGTAGTAGGCTTAACTGTTTTATATGTAATTTTAGTTCAAATTGTAAAGAAAATATATATTAAGAAATTTGGAAACTGGTTGTAAAATATCTAAATTTCTACCTTAAAGTAAGTAGCTAACAAAAAGGGCATACTTGCTTTTTTGTTCTTTCATAAAGAAAATAAAATCCGATTGTAGATTATATTGTTTTGTAAAATTGTAAGAAAATTTTCCTTAAAATTATAATTTGAATAATTACTGATGTTTAGTATAATAATAACAGATTAATGTATTTACTAATTTAGTATGAAAATATATATTTAAAAAAGTAACGACAGCAAGTACTGTAAAAAAAGGCGTGAGGAAAATGATAAAATTATCAAAAATAATAGAAGCTCTAGAAGATGTTGATGCTAATATGACCGCGTATTATAATACTAAAACAAATGAAATACTGTGGCAAAATGGTATTGAGCCAGAATATTCGACTTATAAAAAAGAGGATGAATTTAATGATGAAGTTATCTTTATGTTTGATTTTACTTCTAAAAATGATTATGATATTATGCTTCAGTTTATTTATACGATAGATAACATTGAGTTAAAAATGTTTTTGATATCTCAAGTAAATGGTCGTGGTGCCTTTAAAAGATTTAGAATAGCTATTGATACTTATAGTTTAACTGAAAAATGGTATAAGTTTAGAGATGAAAAATATAAAGAAATTGTTATCAATTGGTGTGAAGATAATCACATTAAATATGAAAAAGATTGTTAAATAACAAAAGCTGTACGAAATTACTTTATTTCATTACAGCCCCTATTTTAGTGATTTTTTATCAATTATTTCAATGTATTTTATTGAATGTATTAAAACGAATAAGCCAAGTAAAAAATCAAGAATATCTGCGGATAATATAGTAAGCATCATCAGTATTTCAATAATTATCCCAATTATACCAGCATTTTTATTTCCTTTTTTTGCCTCATTATAACCTATAAATAAAATCACAGCGTATACAAGTGAAAAAAAATTAGCCTTATTTATAAGTGTAAAAAAGAAAATTATTAATTCCAATATAAATAATACTAGCATATCATTTTTTAAATTTTTTTGTGCCTTCTCAAACTCCGTCATTTGTTTACCTCCTATCTTCAAGATTATTATAGCATACGCTTTGATATAATGTGAAATTTTAAAAACTATTAGTAACTTAGAATGTAGTTTTTTCAAAATGGATATGTCATAAAATTGTTTATAAATGATTTAATAATGGTAAAAAATATATATTTACTAATACCCTACAGGGGTGTTATAATGCTTTTAGCAGAGCTAAAAAAACTCTAAAATAAGTTAGGAGTCTTTATGTATGTAACTTACATTAAAATAGATGGTATCCATTGTGATAATTATCGTAAAAAGATAAAAGAAAAATTATTAAAAGAGAAAGATATAAAAAAGTAGAGATAAATAAAAATATAGCTAAAATTACTTCTTCTAAAAAATTAGATGATGAAAACTATTTCGAGGTGAAAAAATGAAAAAAATAATTTTAAGAATAGAAGGTATGACCTGCAGTGCTTGTTCAAGCAGTCTTGAAAAATATTTACTAAAACAAAAAGGCATTGAGGATGCTTTAGTAAATTTAGTCATGTCTTCTGCAAGTATAAGTTATGACGATAGTCTTACCGAGGATGATTTAAATCAATTTGTGAAAGAAGCTGGTTTTAAATCTTTAGGTGTTTATCAAGAACAGGAAGAAAAAGAGTCTCATAAAAAAGTGTACTTTGCTATTAATGGCTTACTAGCATTATTTGTTTTATATGTTTCTATGTCTCACATGGTTCATTTGCCTGTCATACCTTTTTTAAATATGATGACTCATTCTTTGAATTATGCGCTTTGTTTATTTCTGTTTAGCTTATATTTTTTATATTTTGGCAGAGACATTATTATAAGTGGTATTAAAAATATCAAATATAAATCGCCCAACATGGATACACTTGTTATGTTAGGGGTTATGGCAAGCTTTTTATTAAGTACTTTTAACTTAGGGATGATTTTAAAAGGAAATAACGATTATGTTGAGAATCTATATTTTGAAAGTGTCTGTGTTATTCTTTACTTGATTAAATTTGGAAGGTATATAGATAATATCAGTAAGGAAAAAACAAAAGAAGCAATAAAAGGATTAGTAACTATCACCCCTAATAAAGCCCTTCTTTTTAAGGATAATGAAGAAAAAGAAGTATCTATAGATGAGGTAAAAAAAGGAGATATTTTAATAACAAGACCTGGAAATCGCTTTGCCGTAGATGGCATCGTGGTTAAAGGACATTCTCATGTTGATGAATCTTTTATCAGTGGGGAATCAACGCCTGTAAAAAAAAGTGAAAATGATAAAGTCGTAGCAGGTTCTATTAATTCAGACGGTGAAATTTTTTATAAAGCTGTAAATATTGGCAAAGATTCTACCATATCAGAAATTGTTAGATTAGTCGTTGAAGCTACTAATACGAAAGCCCCTATCGCACGTATTGCCGATAAAGTAAGTGGTGTTTTTGTTCCGATTGTTATTGTTCTTTCTCTTTTAACATTTATTATTCATTTGATATTAGGATTTACTTTTAGTGAGTCTATTGTTTATCTTGTCAGTGTTCTTGTTTGTGCTTGTCCTTGTGCTTTAGGACTCGCTACTCCTCTTGCAATTGTTGTCAGTGAAGGATTATGTGCTAAAAATGGAATTTTAGTAAAGAAATCAGCGATACTTGAAAATGCTAACAAAGTAAATATTGTTGTTTTTGATAAAACGGGCACTTTAACTTATGGCAATTTAAGAATTTCTAAAGTAATAAATAAATCTTCTTATTCTGAGGACGATTTATTAAAACTAGTTTCTTCTTTAGAGATAAAATCCACTCATCCTATTGCCGGTGCCTTTAAAACTTATTTAGAAGATAATACTTTAAAAACATTAGAAGTCGAAAATTTTAAAAATATTCTCGGCGTAGGCTTATCAGGAAAAATAAATGATAAAGAATATTTGCTAGGTAGTCATAAAATTTTAGAACAATATCATATTGATAATGAACTTTTAAGTGATGAAGAAGATTTATCACAAAATGGTAATAGTATTGTTTATGTTATTGAAAATAAAAAGGTCATTGCTCTAATCGGTGTAAAAGATATTATTAGAGATAATGCTAAGGAAGTTGTAAAAAAACTAAAAGAATTAAATAAAGAAGTCATTATGCTAACCGGTGATAATGAAGTGACTGCCAAAATTATAGCTCAAAGTATTGGTATAGAAAAGGTCATTCCAGAAGTGTCTCCTAAGGATAAAGCAGAAGAAATAAAAAAATTAAAAGCCAAAGGTCTAAAAGTGATGATGGTAGGAGATGGTATCAATGACGCGCCAAGTTTATCCATTGCTGATATTGGGGTCAGTTTAAATTCTGCTATTGACATTGCAGCTGATTCGGCGGATGTTATTTTGATGCGAAACGATTTGAATTCTATTTATCATTTATTTGATATTAGTCAAAAAACGTTGCATAATATAAAAGGCAATTTGTTCTGGGCTTTTTTCTATAATGCTTGTATGATACCTATCGCCTGTGGCTTGTTTGAATTTCTAGGCATCAAAATGAACCCGATGCTTGCTGGTCTTGCAATGACCTTATCTAGTTTTACTGTCATAATAAATGCTTTAAAACTAAAAAAATGGAAAGGAAAATAAAATATGTTTCATAAAAAGATTAGAAAAATAGTTACGATTGAAGGCATGATGTGTAATCATTGTAAAAATAAAGTAGAAAGTTCTTTAAAAGAACTAGAAAATGTGACGAAGGTTAAAGTGAATTTAGCTAATAAAAAGGCTGAAATTTATTCAAATGCCGTGATTAGTGATGAAGATATTAAAAAAACTATTACTAATCTTGGTTACCAAGTAACTAATATTGAAGGAAAATGATTATGAAAAAGATAGGTGTTCTTCTAATACTATTTACTTTTACTTTTTCGGTAACTGGATGTAATTAAAAAGAAACAGAGATAACTGATGATGAAAAAGTTAAGGAGGAAAAATAATGGGCTATTTAGATGAGTATATTTTAGAAGTTAAAAAATACATTGCAATACATCCTGATATAACAGAACTAGAGCTTATAAGATATGTTTACTTAAATCTTGGTAAAAGATTATCTTTTAATGAAAGGTTTTTGCCATTTGGAAATAGTAAAACAAGACAAAATATGTATAAATATCATAGTCAATTTAAAAATGATTTAGAAGAATGCTTGAAAAGCGCCAAAATCATCTGTAAATCTTCTTCTTATATTTTAGAATATATCTTAAGGTCTTTTAAAGTGGATATTAAAACATTGGTGGATCAAGATGATATAAGAAAATGTCCTCATGTTTATAATATGATAAAGCAAAAAGATGGTCGGACTTATTATGTTGATCTTCAAGAAGATTTATATAATATTCAATCTCATTATTTTACGAAAAATTTTGGTATTGATTCTATCAAAGAAATGAATATGGTTATTTCAAGATTCGAACAAGAACAAATAGATAGAAAAATTGGATATATTTCATCTGATTATTATTATGCTGATGAATATTTATATTTAATTAGGCTCATGTCTGATTCTATTACTGATTTTAGAGAAAGGGTACAATTTATTTTAGAGAATATCGACGTTTATTCTTTAGAAAAGATGGGATATACGGATATAGAATGGCATCATAAAACAATATTGGAACATTTTTTTAATAAAGATGAATTTGATTATCAAAAATCAACGGGAAAAATCAGAATGATAGACTGTTATAAAGATATAAATGGAGAACGGAAGTATATTCTTTGTATATCTGTTCAAACTGGCCAAGTAACAGACATTTATTTATATAATAGAAAACGAGCCAAATATTGTAAAGTGGATATTAGTAATTTTGCTCATGCTGTTAAAAATGGTTTAATTGTACATAATTGTTCAGTGCCCAATTTAAATAGAATTTTAAAAAAAATCAATTAACTGCAATTTGATTTTTAGTTTGTTCAACTCCTAGTTGATTTATATAATTATGAAAAATATTTATAATGGTGACTAGGAGATAAAAAAATGAAAAAACGATTGTTTTAAATATCGAAATTTATCTATAACAGGAGAAATACTTTCTGAAGAAAAAGAATTATTTGATAAATTTTATCAAAATACCAAGGCATGATCCAATAATTGTTAAAACGACAATAACATATTTAGGTAATTATCATACAATACTTTAGGTGATAAATATGGCTAAAAAAATTGTGATTGACGCAGGTCACGGGGGAGATGATCCTGGAACAAGTGCCAATGGTATTATAGAAAAAAATAAAACGTTGGAAATAAGCAAATATTTACATAAAAGGTTTGATGAACTTGGCATTGAAAATAGTATGACAAGAACAGATGATAGTACCTTAGGTCCAAAAGAAAGACCAATAAAAGCACAAAATTTTTATGGGAATGGGAATGATGTTTTACTTATATCCAATCACATTAATGCCGGTGGTGGTGATGGTGCGGAAATTATTTATGCTTTGAGAAATAATGATAAATTGGCTAAGACAATAGCAAATGAATTTATTCGCTCAGGCCAAAATGTTCGTAAGTATTATCAAAGAAGATTGCCAAGTGACCCATCTAAAGATTATTACTATATTTTAAGAGATACCCCTAATAATGAATCTATTATTGTTGAATATGGCTTTGCGGATAGTACAGGTGATGATGCCAATCTTTTAAAAAATAATTGGCAAGAATTGGCGGAAGCTGTTGTAAGGGGTGTTGCTAATTACTTAGGAGTTACGTATACACCAAGTAGTGGCTCGTCTAATACTTATATTGTAAAACCAGGTGATACTTTATGGACGATTGCTAGAAAATATGGTGTGACAGTTTCAGAATTAAAAGAAAAAAATAATTTAACAAATAATAGTTTATCTATTAATCAAGTTTTAATTATCCCAATTAAAGATGAAGATAATGAAAGTACATATGTTGTTCAAAAAGGTGACAACCTTTATAGTATTGCCAACCGGTTTAATCTAACGGTTAATGAATTAAAGGCCTTAAATAATCTTACAAGTGATTTTTTAAGCGTAGGCCAAACTCTTAAGGTTAAGAAAAATAGTCAGAGTTCTTCAGGAAATACCTATATTGTAAAACCAGGTGATAACTTATATCAAATTGCCTTAAAAAATAACACAAGTGTTGATGAACTTAAAGCATATAATAACTTAACAAGTAATCTTTTAAGTGTAGGGCAAATCCTTAAAATTCCAACTAGTACCGAGAATGCTATTTATACAGTTTCTAAAGGCGACAATCTTTACTCCATAGCAAGAAAGTACAATACTACAGTTGATGCCATAAAAAAACAAAATAATTTAACAAGTAATTTATTAAGTATTGGTCAAAAACTCATAATACCATAAAAAAGCAGTTCATATATTGAGCTGTTTTTTTTAAAATCGTTAATTATAAATTTCACTACATTGACCTTTTTGAGGATTATAAAAACAATGTCCTTTATAACTACCAGCAAGAGGTTGGGTATACCAAGTTGATTTACAACCTTTATTCTTAGAAGGAGCATAAAACCATAAGGCGTGTGTAGCTGGATAATAATATTCTCCTTTTAAAATTCTTTCAGCTAAGTTTTTTTCTAATGTTGTTGGACTTGCTTGGAATAAAGAACTATTTATACCTACAAATTGATTAGGTTGATAAATGGCATCATATATTGTATTGATGTTTTTAAATGTATAACAATTTGCTAAGGCTCTATTTACAACGACATTTCCAACCATAAGCATACCAAGGTCACCTTCAGCTAATGCTTCAGCCCGCATAATTCTGGCTAATAATTCTTTTTCCTTTGCTGTATATTGAATAATCATAATAATCACCTAAAATAGTGTATGTAAAATTTTCTTAATTGTTTTTTATATGATATACTACATGTATAAAATAATAATTGAAAGAGGAGAAAAATTTGAAAATACAAATAATTGGTTCAGGAAGCATGTGGACTAAATTTAATAGTGCTTGTTATCTTATTAACGATGAAATTATGATTGATTTTCCTAATGGAGCTTGTAAGTATTTATATCGTTTAGGAATTAATCCTATAAATGTTAATCATATTTTATTGACGCATTTTCACGGAGATCATTATTTTGATGTTCCTTTTTGGTTACTTCATAAAATAAAAAAATCTGACAACAATATAAATATTTATTGCTCTAAAGACGGAAAAAAGAAGATACGCCAAATAAGTAGGCTTTCTTTTCCACAGTCTTTGAAAAATACATTAAATAAAATTAATTATTGTTTTAAGACAAATTTTTCAATTAATGATTTGCAAATATTTAAAGTTTTAGTGAATCACGGTAGAATGAAACCCGCTTTTGGTTATATTATTAATTGTAAAAATGTCTTTGTTGGTTTTACAGGTGATACTGCCCTTTGTGATTCTGTTTTACAAATGGCTCATAAATGTAAATATTTATTTTGTGATTGTATGTTAGATATAGGAAGTAAGTCTCATCAGGGAATTGATAATTTGAATTACTTATCTTTAGAATATCCAAATTGCACTTTTGTTGTAAGCCACTTAGAAGATACCACGAGAGAAAAACTTATGAAGTTAAATTATCCTAATGTCATAGTCCCTTCTGATGGTCAAATAATTAATATAGAATAAAGGAGAAAGCGTATGTGTATTGAAAATATTGCTTTGGTAAGAGCCACCAATATTATACCGTTTGATGGAATTGTGAAACCTTTAAGTAACGTTTGTTATCTGACTAAAAATATTGGTCTTCCTTTTTCTGGCATGATAAGTGATTTTTTACTTGAAACTGGTATAATCCCTAGGTTAGATTATAGTAAAATGTTTGACGAAAATTATTATGATAATTATGTTTCGTCTTCCTCAGAAATTTTAAAAGATTATTTACCGTATGTTTCTGATTATAATTCTATGGTCTTATTTTCCTTAAATGGTTTATGCCCTGATGATAACGAACATGGTTTTGGAAATAATACTTTTTCAAGTAAAAAATGTGCTATTATTGAACCACTTAAATATCATATTAATGAGGCTGTTTCGTTAGTTCCAACGGATACAGCTATTAAAGGAAATATTTTTTTATCAGAAGAAGCTATCTTATTAATTGAAAAAGAATATTATGAAAATTTAGGCAAAGAAGAAATAAAAAAACTTAATCAGTTAGATATGACAATAAATTTATTTACAGGTTCTTTAAAAGAAGCAATTAAGTTTACTTTAATGAATTCAAATAAATATCCTTTTGAAACGTTAAGTTTATCAGAAAGTACAGGTGGCGTTATGCCTTCAAAGACAAGTGAGGAGTTTAAAAGGATAATAAAAGATACTATTCAAACCTATCAATTGTCTGATAAAAAATATTATAACTTAATAACTTCAACGGATAAGTCAATTGTCAATTATGATAAAGTTTGTGATGAATATAAAAATATGATTGCTGTTCAAAATTATTTTATGACCCTTTTTTTACAAGAATTGTTAATTAAAATGGGTGTTTCGCAGCCAATGATAGATGAAGTATCAAATAATTTATACAATAAAATCTATCTTTCAAAAGTAATAGATTGTATAAAAGAATATGGAATTGATAATTATAAAAGTTTTGTGGATAACTACAATTCGGTCTTGGAAGAAAAAAAGAAAAATAAAAAGTTAATGACTCCGCAAGAAATTATTGCTGCGAATTCCTATCGTTTGAAATAAATGAAGCAAGATGGAAACTCTAAAAAAATACTAGAAATATCCCAGTAGGTATGTTATAATGAACTTGCTTTTGATTTTTAGAGGCGTGGTATAATGGTAGCATAGGAGTCTCCAAAACTTTTGATGGGAGTTCGATTCTCTCCGCCTCTGCCAGAAGGTAATAAGCTCTGATGAGGAGTTAATAAATTAAAATACGGATGAGAGGAATTTCCCGTATTTTTTTAAATAAAAGAAAATTGTGAATGGTTTGAAAGGCTTTAATTCTACCTTCATCTATGCGTGTCAAAATAAAACATATAAAAACCTTGAAATGTAAGTCGGAGAAATAAGTGCCTATGAAGATACATATCATTTAGGTGAAAAAATATAAAATGACTGTTTAGATACTGTTATCATAATTAAAATAGATTGACAAACCATTTCTTTTATGCGAGAATTGAGGTGCATTTGGGAGTTACGTAACTCCGTTATAAAAAAGTGTTGAATGTAGGAGTAGTTATTTATCCTGTTTTAAAGAGAGATGAGGGTTGGTGTAACTCATTAGCAGAAAATAATGAAAAAAGCTACAGGAGCTTAATCGGGTTGTTTCGATAAAAACTTTAAAGAGCATATTAAAATAATATGAACTAAGGTGGTACCGCGGATTTAACAGTTAATTCGTCCTTAAAGGATGAGTAACTGTTTTTTTATGGAAAGAGGTAAAACTATGAGAGAATTAACAGAACAAGAAAAAGTAAGAAGAGAAAAGTTAAGTGAAATAGCTAAAGTATGTAATCCTTATCCAGATAGTTTTAAAAGAACTCATACTTTAAAAGAAGCCAAAATGCTAGATGATGGTACAACAGATGTTAGTGTTTGTGGTCGTATTATCTTTATGCGTAAAATGGGAAAATTATCATTTGTTCGTATTAGAGAATTAGAAGGAGAGTTACAATTAGAACTAAAAGTTGATGAACTTGGCGAAGAAAAATATGATTTCTTCAAAAAATTAATTGACTCTGGTGATTTTATTGGGGCAACAGGAGAAATCTTTACTACGCAAACAGGCGAAAAAACTTTACGCGTAAAAGACTATCAATTTTTAGGTAAGGCTTTAAGACCATTACCAGAAAAATTTCATGGCCTACAAGACACTGAACTTAAATATCGTAACCGTTATGTCGATTTAATTATGAATCAAGAATCACGTAACGTTTTCTTAGGACGTAGTAAATTTTATGCTTTTCTACATCGTTATTTAGGAGAAAATGGCTTCTTAGAAGTAGAAACACCTATTATGCAAACCGCTGTAAGTGGTGCTGCTGCAAAACCATTTTTTACCCATCACAATGCTTTAAATTTAGATATGAATTTAAGAATTGCACCAGAAACATATTTGAAACAATGTATTGCTGCTGGCTTTGACCGTGTTTATGAAGTGGCAAAATGTTTCCGTAACGAAGGAATGGATACGGAACATCTTCAAGAATTTACGCAAGTAGAATGGTATGTTGCATACTGGAATTTTGAAGATACTATTGTTTTCTTCCAAGATTTTATAAAAAATGCCTTATTAGAACTTATTGGTACGACAACAATTAATTATCGTGGTAATGAATTATCTTTTGATGGTAATTGGGAAAGAATAAACTATATTGCTGCTATGAAAGAATTATTAGGTGACGATTTCCTAGAAATTGAAGAACCTGAAAAATTAAAAGAACTTGTTATAAATAAGGGATTATTTACTATGGAAGATTTAAATGAATATAAATCTATTAGTCAAATTATTGACTTTGTTTATAAGAAAAAAATTAGAGCTAACATTGTTGGTCCAACGATTCTTTATAATTATCCAGCTGTTTTAAAACCACTTGCGAGAAGAAATGATGAAGATAAAAACGCTGTTGATGTTTTCCAAGTTGTTGTTTGTGGTACAGAAATTTGTAATGCTTATTCAGAATTAGTTGACCCAGAAATACAAAGAGCTAATTTTGAAGAACAAGCTAAAGCCAAGAGCCAAGGCGATGATGAGACCATGGAACTTGATGAAGACTTTATGGGAGCTATGGAGCAAGGTATGCCACCTATCTCTGGTTTAGGTTTTGGTATTGACCGTTTAATGATGCTTATTTATAATCAAGAATCCATTCGTGATGTAGTTTTATTCCCGACCATGAAAAAAGGTAATACAAATAGTAAAGAAACCGTGATTAAAAATAGTTCTTTAAAAGAAGAAACAAAAACAGATTTCAGTCATGTTGTTATTGAACCATTATTTAAAGACTATGTTGATTTTGAAAGCTTTAGTGCTTGTGATTTTAGAGCAGTTAAAATTTTAGACTGTAAAGCAGTACCAAAGTCAAAAAAACTTTTGAAGTTTACCTTAGACGATGGAGAACACAAAGACCGTGTGATTTTAAGTGGCATTCACGCTTATTATGAACCAGAAGAATTGATTGGTAAGACAGCAATTGCTATTGTGAATTTACCACCAAGAAAAATGATGGGAATTGATTCTGAAGGCATGTTGATTTCAGCAGTACACGAGGAAGACGGTCAAGAAGGATTACATCTACTAATAGTTGATAATAATATTCCAGCCGGAGCAAAATTATATTAATTTAGAGTCCATTAAGGGCTCTTTTTCTATGGTTAATAATTCTTTTATAAAATGTGAAAAAACTTTTTAAGATGTGGTTCTTTTAGAACTAACTATAACCCACGGTCAATGTTATCGCTCTTTTTTCTTCGATACAATTAATCTGGGTGTTGTGAATGAATCATTATGATAAAATGCTTAATTTAGCAAATAATATTAAAAGATATCGTTTAGAAAGAGGACTTACACAAGAAGCCTTTGCTGAAATGATAAATAAAACGGCTAATTATGTTAGTCAATTAGAAAATGCACATAAAGGAATTCAACTTAGAACAGTATTTGATATTGCAGATGCTTTAGAAGTTCCCGTTAAAGAATTATTTACCGAATGTGCCCCAGTTGTGGGTAAAATTACAAAATACAAGAAGGTTCATCATTAATCTTCTTTTTTTTCACAGAAATTTCATCAAACGACATCTTAAAAGGTCTTTAAAATACTAACTTTTGTGCTATAATTTAAATGGAGGAGGATTAGGATGAAGAAAATGTTTAAAGAACATGATCTTGTGAAAATCATTGGTATTATGTTACTTCTTGTTGTTGTTTTATCTTGGATTATTCCTACAGGAACTTTTTCAAGTGGTGCAACATTCACAGAAGGTGAAATGGGACGTTTAGGACTAGGCCATTTATTTTATGGGTTTAGTTACGCCATTCAAAATTATGCCATTCAAATTGGATTTTTACTAATGGTTGGAGTTTTTTATGGAGTTGTGTCTAAAACGGAAGGCTATAAGGAATTTGTTAATCGCCTTGCTAAAGCTTTTAAAGGTAAAGAAATTCTTGTAAGTTTAATTATTTCATTTATAATTGTTTTACTTACATCTGTTTTAAATAATACTTTTGTGTTAATTGTATTTATGCCTGTTTTAATTACTATACTTCGCAAAATGGGACTAGACAAAATAAGCTCTTTTGCTATCACGTTTGGTTCTATGTTAGTAGGTGTTTTAGGCGCTACTATTGGTACAGAAGGGTTAGATGCTTTCGTTAACTATATTGGTTACGGAGGATCTGAGGTTACTTTAACAACCGAACTTGGTATTCGTATTGGTATTGCTTTCTTAGCTTATGCAGTATATAGTTTCTTTAATTATTTATATATTAAAAAACTAGTTCCTACTAAAGATAGCAGTGAGGAAGAAAAAGACGATGCATTCTATGTAGAAGATTCTAAAAAGAAAGGAAAAGCAAAAATTTGGCCAGTTGCTGTAATGTTTGGTATTCTTTTTGTTTTAGCCGTTTTAGGATTTGTTTACTGGAATAAATCTACTGGTTCTAGTACAAAAATCTTTGGTCTTGAAATTTTTGATAATTTCTTTGAATGGATTGAAGGTATTAAAATAGGTGATGTAGCTATTATCTCTTCTTTCTTTGGAGGAGAAGCCTTACCTAATATGTCAGCTAAATTATTCCCTGAATTTGGTAGTTGGTATTTATTTACTTATTCTATTTTCTTAGCTATTACTGTTCTTGTTGTTAAATTTGTTTCTAAAATGAAATTTAATGATATGTTAACAAATGCTTATGAAGGAATTAAAGTAATGATTAAACCTACTTTGTTCTTGATTTTAGCTTACATGATGTTTGTATTATTATATTGGTCTCCAATACTTACAACTGTTATAAACGAAGTTGGAAAGTTAGTTGGAAAATCATTTGCACCAATAGCATTTTTAGACTTCTTTAAGATAACAATACCAACCCCACTTGTTGTATCTTTCCAAGCAATACTTGCCTCAATCTTTAATACTGATTTTGCTTATATCGGTTATTCATTAAGTTATGCTATTGGAAGCTTTACAGGAACTGAAGGAAATATTGCTTTCTTAATTTATACAACTATTTATGGTCTTGTTCAATTCATAACTCCTATAAGTGTTTTCTTATTATTTGGTCTTTCTTATATGGATATTCCATACAAGAAATGGCTTGGATATATTTGGAAATTCTTTGTAGTTATGTTAGCTAGTTTACTTATTATTTTCAACATTTTATGGTTGATATAAAAAATAACAAATAGGCTCTTGCTTATTTGTTGTTTTTTTTGTAATATACCTTTCGGAGGGATATATTATGGAATATAAAAAATTAGATAATGATCATTATGTAATGCGCCTTAATAAAGGTGAAGAGGTTATAGAGCAATTAAAAATCTTTGCAACTAACGAAAATGTTTTAACCGGGGAAATTACTGGTATTGGTGCTAGCAATAAAGTTGAAATTGGCTTATTTAATACAGAAACTAAAGAGTATAAAACAACGGTTAAAGAAGGAATGTTTGAAGTTACTTCTTTATTAGGAAATATTTCTCGAAAAGATGGTGAAGTTTACCTTCATTGTCATATTAACTTTGCAGATGCTTCACTAAATACATTTGGAGGTCATCTTGTAAAATGTTATATTTCCGCAACTTGTGAAATTATTATTACCGTTATTCATGGTGAAGTTGGTCGTCGTTTTGATAAAGAAATTGGTTTAAACTTATTTCAATTTTAATAAAAATGAATAAATAACGAAAAAA
>ENA-ORUN01002318-ORUN01002318.1-human-gut-metagenome-genome-assembly--contig:-NODE-2318-length-15594-cov-2.535813_pt1 | contig 15594 bp, 10 predicted proteins | sample MGYA00242080_ERZ509209 | MGnify/ENA primary metagenome ERZ509209 (study PRJEB26280, sample SAMEA2338786) | human gut metagenome | biome: human gut; feature: human-associated habitat; material: faeces... | reverse complement strand
GGCGTCCTTGCTGCCGCAGGCGGCGAGAGACAGCAGCATCGTGAGGATGAGAATGAGGGAAAGCGTTCGTTTCATGCGAATGGTTCTCCTTAGTAGATCGTTCTTTTGACCGCGTGCCGCGGCCCTGCATAAATAGACGAAGGAACGCAGGAAAAAGTTCCGGATCTTTCGATGTTTTTTTCGGGCGCGTTTTGCTCAGCCCACGCGCAGCTCGTAGTTGACGATATCAAGGTAGCGGCCGAATTTCAGCCCCACCTCATGCAGGGTGCCGGAGTAGGTGAAGCCGAATTTCTCATGCAGGCGGACGCTCGCCGCGTTGCCGCCCGCGATGACGGAAACGACCGTGTGCGTGTCCGCGTCCTCGCGCGCCAGACGGAGAACGGCCTCCATCAGCGCGCTCGCAATGCCGCGGCCGCGGCTCTCGGGCGCGACGTAAACGGAAAGCTCAACGGTTTGCAGATAGGCGTCGAAGTCGCGGTAGGGCGAGAGCGAGGCGTAGCCGAGGACCTTACCGCCCTCCTCCGCCACGAGCAGCGGATGGTTGCCGGTGTTGTGCGCGGCGAACCACGCCTCCCCCGCCGCGCCCGCGCGGGGCTCTACGTCGAAGGTCGCCGTGCCGTTTTTCACCTCGTAGTTGTAAATGTCGAGCATCGCGGAAAGATCGCGGCGCTCTGCCGTGCGAATGTTCATCAAATGCTCTCCTTTTCAGGAAAACAGGCCGAGCTGTCCGCCATTTTCGCCGTTTTCCGGATCATCTTCGGCCTTGCCGCCGAGCAGCGCCAGAAATTCGTCCTCCGTGAGCACCGGAACGCCCAGCTCCTGCGCCTTGCGCAGCTTGCTTCCGGCAGCCTCTCCGGCGACCACATAGCTCGTCTTTTTGGAGACGGAGCCGGCGGCCTTGCCGCCGTGGTCGGCGATGAGCGCCTCGGCCTCGTCGCGCGTGAAGCGCGTGAGCGAGCCGGTGAGCACAAAGGTCTTGCCCGCAAAGCGCAGGTCCTGCGGGGCTTCCGTGCTGGTCATGTTGACGCCTGCGTTTTTCAGGCTTTCGATGAGGTCGCGGGACTGCCCGTCCGCGAACCAGCGCTGTAGGAACTGCGCGGTGATCTCGCCGATGTCATCCACGGCGGTCAGCTCCTCGACCGTGGCGTTCATCAGCGCGTCCATCGAGCCGAAGCGCTGCGCGAGCACACGCGCGGCCTTTGTGCCGATCTGGCGGATGCCGAGGGCGCAGAGCAGCTTGGAAAGATCGTTCTGCTTGGAGCGATCAATGGCGGCGACGGCGCGCTCTGGAGGCCCATGCGGTCGAGCTGCGCAAGTGTTTGCACGTCGAGACTGTAAAGGTCGGACGCCTTGCGGACAAGCCCGGCGTTCACCAGCTGCTCGAGCAGTGCGGGGCCGACGCCGTCAATGTCCATCGCCTCGCGCGAGGTGAAGTGTGTGAGGTTGCGCAGCAGCTGCGCGGGACACTCCGCGCCCGTGCAGCGCGTGGCGCTCTCGCCCTCGGCGCGGTAGACCGGCGCGCCGCAGACCGGACAGCGGTCCGGCAGACGGTAGGGCTGCGTGCCGTCGGGACGCTTGTCCTTCAGCACACGCACGACCTCAGGAATGATCTCGCCCGCCTTGCACACCACGATGGCGTCGCCGACGCGGATGTCCTTCTCGTCGATGAAGTCCTGGTTGTGGAGCGTCGCGTTCGTGACGGTCGTTCCGGCCAGATGCACCGGCTCAAAGACCGCCTTCGGCGTCAGCACGCCCGTGCGCCCCACCTGCACGACGATGTCCGTCACGCGGGTCTCCTTCTCCTCGGGAGGGTACTTGTAGGCGATGGCCCAGCGCGGCACCTTGCTCGTTGAGCCGAGAATTTCACGGTCTGTAAGGCTATTCAGCTTTACAACTGCGCCGTCCATATCGTAGGGCAGCTCCGCGCGCTCCTCGCCGAGACGGCGGATCTCCGCGAGCGCGTCCTGCACGTTGTCGACCACCTTGTTACCGATGACCTTGAATTTCTGCGTGCGCAGATAAGCAAGCGTCTCGGCGTGGGTCGTGAAGGTCCGTCCCTCGGCGAGCTGGAGGTTGAAAACGGCAATATCCAGCCGGCGCTTCGCCGCAATCCTCGGGTCAAGCTGGCGCAGCGAGCCGGCGGCGGCGTTGCGTGGGTTGGCGAAGGGCGCTCGTCCGGCGTCCTCCTGCTCGTTGTTCAGGGTGTGGAAATCATCCCAACGCATGAACACTTCGCCTCGGATTTCCACGAAGTCCGGAACGTCTTCCTTGGGGCCGCCGAGGTTGGCGGGAATGGAGCCGATGGTTCGCACATTCAGGGTGATGTCTTCGCCTGTAACGCCGTCGCCGCGCGTCAGGCCCTGTTCAAGCACGCCGTTGCGATAGATGAGGTTCAGGGCGAGGCCGTCGATTTTGACCTCGCAACTCATGGGCAGGGGCTTGGATTCGGGCCAATCGAGGTCGCGAATCACCGAGTCGTACCAATCCTTGAGTTCTTCGATGGAGAAGACGTCGTCAAGGCTCATCATGCGGCTGGGGTGGCGCACGGAGGCGAAGTCGTTGGAGAAGGAGCCGCCGACGCGATGGGTGGGCGACTGCGGATTGTCCAGTGAGGGGAACGCCGCTTCGAGTCGTTCGAGGCAACGCATGCGCGCGTCGTAGGCGGCGTCGGAGCTGACGGGTGAGTCGTCGATGTAGTAGGCGATCTGATCGGATTCCACCCATGCGGCCACGCGAGCCCACAGGCGGGCGGCGGCCTCAGCGGTCATCGTGTTCACGTCGAAACGGTCGAGGCGTATCGCGTCGTCGTCAGTGGGCTGCAGTGCGGCTATCCATTGTTCGGAGCCAGGGGCAAAACGTGCAATACCGGTATCAGGCCGGACCTCGGCCACATCCCCATCGTCGAAATCCCATGCCAGTTGTTCGTTCGTGCTCATGGTTGTCTATCCTAGCGGGCTCGGCTCCCCTCGGCCGGCTATACCGTCAACTCCCCTCAGGCGGCTACGCGGATAGCGAGCGCAGGAACTGGGCTTGGATGATGTCGATGTTATCGCCTTCGCCGTCATTCATGCGGGCCACAGCCACCGAGAGCGTGCGGGCCGGCACGAACATGCCCTCATCCACGCACACGCGAGCGGCGTCACGCACGATGTCAGCCACTTCGATATGCGGCCAGACCGGCAGATCATGCGTGGCAAGCACATGGGCGGCGGCCTCCACCGATTCAGGCACCGGTATGCACTGCGAGTCCGCACGGGAAACCAGTTCCTGCAGTTCGCTTTCCAGCGAACCAATGGCCCCGGGAGCGATGTGATCGCTCATAATGTAGGCTGCGGCGGCTGTGTCGAACCGGTCGAGCATCCATTCGGCGTACGCGAACCGGTAGTAGGCGAACGCGGCATCGTCGCGGTCCAAGGCCACGCGCAGAGCATTCAGGCAGGCGGCGCGTGCCGAATCCCAATCCTCATTGCGGGCCAGTTGAATGGCGAGCTTCAGATGTGAGAGCGGGTAGGCGGGCGCGTACGCCACCATACGGTTGAGATGCGGGATCGCCGCCTCGGCACCCTTGATCTGACTCAACACGTCAGCCAGCTCCATGTGCGCGTAGAACAGATTGTCCGGGATAAGCACCGTACGCTCGTCCAATGTGGCGAACAGCCGGTTGTAGACCACGCGCTCGGCATAGGAGTTGAAGTATCGAGGTACGCCATGGCCTGCCGCATACACCTGGTCCAAATGGGCCACGGCCGCTTCGGCCGCTTCGATGGCCTGATCGGCTTGGCCCGAGAACAGCATGTCTCGGGCGCGCAGACGCTCCTTGTCAAGATCGTCGGCAAGCGTGAACGTGAAGTCCGGCGTGTCCTTGCCATCGATCAACGCACTGGTGACCTGAGAGGCCAAATCGGTCAGTTCGGGATCGCATATCGATTCGATGACCTGCATGGCTCGCTGGGCCTTTTCCACGGAGCCGAGCGACGTGTTCCTGGCGATATCGTGGAATTCGTTGACGCCATGCTGCAGCAGGTCCACTCGCTGGATAGCCAGTCCGGCACTATTCTGTGCGCCCAGCACGTGAGCGGTCGCCGGGCTGAATTGACGGTCGGCCAGTTCGGGCTCCTCCTGGGATCCGGTGGGAGAGAACCGGCTGTCCGCCAAGTCGAAGTCGGCGCTGATGGGTTTCAGACCACCTTCGCCGTCCACGTCCATCACGGCACCGAACATGCGGTAGGTTTCCTCGGGATTGTCAAGCCCAGCGGTGTCCAGTCGCTTGAGGAAGGTATCACGGGTGAAGGTGACGGTGACCATATTGCGCACGGTGGGATTGCGGCGCAGCACGCTCATCGGATCATCGTCCATGCCGGCGGCCCCATCAGCACCGTCAGTGCCGACGCCCTCGCCGCCGATACCGCCCAGGTCGTCGCCTGCGCCGGTATCGTCCGGCATGCCGAACGCCATTTCGTCGATATCGATGCCCTTCATCAGGTCTTCGAACTGCGAATCGATGGACGCAGCGCCATCGGCGTCAGCGGATTCGGCCGCGGCCTGATCCGTAGCATCCGCAGACGGTCCGGTACCGTTGCCTGCTCCCCCGGCCGTGCCGCGTTCGTCACCGGACGCCGTCTGCCCGAACGTCTCCTCATGGGTGATGGGGCGGGTCGGGTCGCCATGGAAATCACCATCTTTGGGGTCGGCTTTGGAACCCACACGCCCCAAATCGCCACTGCGTAGATGTTCGAAGGCGCTTAGGGCCTCGCTCATCATCGCCTCGATGGCGGAATCCTGTTCGGCAATCGCCTCTTCAAGACCAATGGAATCGATGTGCAACGACACCTGGCGCACGGATTCGCTGGTGCCGAAACTTAGCGCGGCCATCATCAGGCCGACACGCAGGTTGTAGGCGGCGCTCATTGACGCGCGTTCGGCGCTACTCAGCGCACGCCACGTACGTCGAGTGGTGTCATACCGGCTATCGGGCATCATCGAGGTGCCGGCGGTGGTGAAGCCAATGGCCACTTCACCCGAATCCAAGCGCGACCGGAACTCCACGTCAAACCGATACGGCAACCGTAACCGGCGCAACAGTGAAGAGAGGGTCTGACGATACACCCATTCGTCGCTCCTCGCCGGCGAATACGAAGGACGAGCGGCTTGAGTGTTGGTGTCGCTCTTATCGGTCCGTTCTACAGCGCCCTCAGCACTCTCAGTACTTTCAGCGCCCGCAGCATTCGTCACACCCGAATCCGGCACGTTCTGCTGGGTCAGCACATCTCGAGGATCGGGGAATTCACTGCGAATCTGTCCAGCCGTGCGTGCGGCGATATCGACCAGGCTCAGCACGGCCCGACGCTCCTGCTCGCCATCATACGGGTCAAGCGCCATAATCGCAGGGTTCTCAATGAGTTTCATGTCGATTTGCGCGGCCTCGGCACGGGTCACCGTATCTTCCGTAGGGTTGCGTCCCAAGGAAGCGTTGCGCTCCAACCAAGCGCTCACCGCAGCGAATCGGTTGAGGTTGCCTTCGATCTTCAAGGATTTCAGCGCCTGCCCGAATGCCAAGGACTTATCCCACGTAAAGAAATAGCCGCTCGAATACGTCGAGGTGTACAGGTGCAATGGTTCGGCGCCATGCACCGCTTCCAGTCCCGGCGTGGTGTCGAGAGCGCCGGCTTCGCGCATCAGATCGGCGAAATGATCCTCCAGACCGGAGGCCCGCATGCCGTGGGCACGTGCCGCCAAAGTGTCACGCACCGAACGGCGAATCGCACCGATTGGCGCCTCACGGTTGAGACGGCGGAAGATATTGCCGGAACCGAATCCGATGAGCAGACCATTGATCTGCGGCAACATATACGTGGCGAAGAACGCGATGGTAATGGCATCGCGGTATTCCAAATCATGACGCATCGCAGGCGGCAGATTGGCACGCATCTGCTCAAGCGTGTACCGGTTGCCGGCCTTGAGCCAGGAGGCGAGCCACGTCATGCGTCCGGTGTCGTCACGCCCCACCACGCCACCGGTAATGGCCTTCACACCGTCAGCACCATGACCAAGGCCACGCCCCAAACCACGCCCATGATGCAGCGCACTTCCCAGGCCACGGTCTGTACGGGAGAAACCGGAACGTGAACGAGGCTCGTCGCTTTCGCCCAGCCGCTCACCGTCCGGCAATGTCACTTCTTTTTCCTTGCCGAACATAAATCGCGCCTGCATATCCTGCACGTCCATGTCGGGGTCGGTGCCCACGAATACGCGGCCATGCGTATCGGCGAACGCCACCTGCGCAAAATGATCGCGGTCGGGGAAAATGCCAAGCGAGAAGCCGCGGCCTCTGGTGGAGGGCAGCTGCGCCCATCCAAGCACCAGCCCTTCCGGCACGTTCTCCAATTCGGGGAAGGTGCGTCGCTTGATTACAGGACTCAGCGCCACTGCATGGCGAGTCAGTTCGTCGATAATGCCGCCTTTACGCTCACTGGTCTCCTGCAAGGCATCGCCGAACGGATTCGTATCGTGCTTCTTCGGCTTGGATAGTCCCAGATCGGCCGCGAGCGCGTTCATCGAATCCTTCAGTCCGCCCAGCAGTGGCGTGCGGTTGTGCTTCCCATGGTCCGATGTACGTTTTGGCATGATTCACATTGTCTCTTGTTTGCCCGACATCAAGCCCGAATAAAGCCTATAGAATAAATGCGTGCATTCCATAGACCACACTCGCGCAGATCGTCCGATGCCGTCGAATCATGAACGGCGCCTGCCCAGCCGTCCGGATACCCGGCACCGGCTGCGTTTGGTGCGCCTGCTGATCGCCTTGCTGGCCGCCATCGCCGCCATCGCCGCCATGGAGTGCATCGTGTTCAACCTGCCGTTCTGGCGTACGCTCGGAGCGAGCACGGATACGAACGCCGTGCATAACACGCTGGGTTCGGGTCTCACGCGCCGGAATGATGGCATGTTGACCGTCACCGATCCGACCAAGGCCTATCTTGAACTGACCGCGGACGGCACGTCGGATTACCTACGCATCGATACCGCGAGCAGCAAGGTCATCGATAAGGCCCGTGAGCAGGCCGAGGCCGAATCCGAAGCGAACGACGATAAGGAAGTCTTCAAACCGCTGGCGACCATTCATGTGCGCGCGGATGTCGATGGCATCACCGGCCAGGCCCAGTCGATGAATCCCGACGCTATTCGCAGCCATTATGTCAAGGCACCGGGTGCCGGCATCGTGCGTATTTGGATTCAGGAAGAGCGCGGCGCGATCGTACCGGTCACCGACTCCCGCGCCAACGTGCACGTACCGTTCGTCATCAATTGGATGCGCGTGCTCGCCATGGCCTTGGTGTTGCTGATGATTGCCGTCTGGAGGCCGGGATCGCACCTGTGGCGTATCACGCTTGACCCGTCCAGCACTCGGCAACGACTTGCTTTCGTGGGGCTTATGGCGATTCCTACCCTGCTTATCGGCGCATCCATCATCCACGAACTGTGGTACGCGTCTCCGCTCGTCTTCCACGTTTCCGGCGATTACACCTATGATTTCGACCAGTATGGGCATGTGGCCGATGCGCTGGTCGCCGGCCGGCCCTGGCTCGACTTGCCGGTTCCCGAACAACTGGCCGCCACCGAGCACCCCTATGACGTAGCCACACGTGCCCAGCTACTCGCCAATGGAGCCAGTCCGCTCTACTGGGATTACGCGTATTATGACGGTCACTGGTATTCCTATTTTGGCGTGTTGCCCGCAGTGCTGCTGTTCGTCCCCTATCGTCTGCTGACCGGTCATAATCTGCCGACATCCGCCGCCGAGTATATTCTCGTGCTGCTGTTCATCATCTTCTTCTCCTTGCTGGTGCTGCGCGTCATCCATCGCGTGATGCCGAAGACTTCGGTGGCGGCCGCGTCGTTAGTAGTGGTCTCATCGTTGGTGAGCGCGCAAGTGGGGTATTTGCTGTATCGCACGAACTTCTATCAGATACCGTTCGCCGCATCGCTGACGTTGACTTCGCTGGGACTATGGCTATGGCTCGGCGCGGACACGTCCCGCCGTCCGCTGAGACCATCGGACCGATGGCAGGCGGGCGACGCCAAGCCTCTCTCCCTGCCACGACTGGCCTTGGGCGCCTTGTGCATTGCGGCGAATTTCGGATGCCGACCGACGTTCACCTTGACCGCATTGCTTGCGTTCCCCCTGTTCTGGCCGCAGATTCGCGCGCTGGGCACCGGTCTGCGCACACGCCGTATCAAGCCGTTGCAGGCGTTGCGCGCGCCGCTGGCGGTAATCATCCCCGCCATTCTCGTCGTGACGCCTCTGATGACGTGGAACATGGTTCGGTTCGATTCCCCGTTCAATTTCGGCAATGCGTATCAGTTCTCCATATCCGATATGACCCGGCATACCACCCCGTCCGCGGATATGCCCGCCAACATCTGGTATTACCTGTTCCTGCCGCTGCGCTTCATGGATCGTTTCCCGTGGCTGGCGGGCTCTCCCGCCCCGATGCCGCAATGGGGTTATTACGAGGTGATGGTCGGCGCGATTTTCACGGCCACGCCACTGACCTTGATGGCTTTGGCGCTGCCCCTGCTGCGCAGATTGGAAACACACGGCATGCGGCCATGGCTGATGTCTTGCTTGGCCGTGGCGGCGGTGCTGGTCGTATTCGACAGCCGCGTCGGCGGTTTGGGATGGCGGTATTCCGCCGATTTCGGCTGGCTGATCTCGCTGGCGTCCATACCGGGGCTACTGTGGCTGGTCAATGGGCGCGAACCGAGCCGCTCATTGGCGGGGGCCAACGACGCCGCTTCAGGCGATGGCATCGCCCGCGTCACTCCGTGGCGTTGGCTGATGCGCTGGGTCGTGATGCTGGCCGTATTGTGGGCGCTGGGCATAGCCATACTAAGTTGCTTCGTGCAGTCGCGCAGCGATTCGATGATCGCCAACAATCCGACGCTCTGGCATCAGGTTCAGTCTTGGTTCACCCTGCTATAGGACCGGACCGCTCGGCGACCCGCCAAGCTTCAGTATTCTCCCAGCATTCCGGCCGGTGTTTTCCAAGACCTGCGGCATAATGTATGTGACGTAATTCACTAATCGTTTACCCATACTGTCGTGAGGGTTTCCCCGTGTCCACTGCCGTCCGTAGTCGCGTCTTCAAAATATCCGCAGCAGCCGTCACCGCAGCCATCGCCATTGGTCTGTGCCTGTTCTCACAGGACGACGTCAGCGCCTCCATCAAGGAACGCCGCGTGGAGCGGCTCAACGCCCAGATCGAGAACGTCTATACCGACGAATACCAGCAGATGATGGACACCGAGATCGCCGACGAGCGCGACGCCAAAGAACGCACAGTCGACAGCATCTACACCAAGGTGAACCCGTACGGCACCAACACCACGTCCATGTACGTGTACTTCACCACCGATCAGGCCTCCACCGTCAGCTACACCGTTTCCGCTGAGGGGTACCCGGATTACACGGCCAACGCTATCACCAGCGATGAGGCGGCCGCCGCATACCGTGAGGCCGCCGCCGGCGACGCCGACGGTTCCGGCAATGTCGGCGGTACCAGCACGGCGAGTCAGACGACCACGGTATCGAGCAATGACATCGCCTCCACCGAGCACGAGTTTCTGGTGTTGGGACTGATCCCCAAGGTCAAGAACACCATTACCCTGACCATCACCGACACCGACGGCAACGCCACCACGCGCACCATCGAGCAGACCGGCCCGAAACTGCTCGGCGAGGAGGAAGTACGGCTCGAACAGGCCGTCGCCCCCGACGAATCCACGGTCACCACGCTCGGCAATGGCCTGTACGCGATTCTCGGCAATGATTCCAACGAGCAGGATTTCATGTACTACTATGACGCGAACGGTGTGATTCGCGGCGAAATCCCGGTGCTCTACTACCGCTCGCACCGTCTGCTGTTCGACAATGACGGCATCATGTGGTTCTCCGCCTCCACCAAGCATTTCGTCGGCATGAACCGCCTAGGCAAGCTGGTCAAGATCATCAATCTGGGCGACCAGTACATCCTGCACCATGATTACGCGCTGGATTCCGACGGCAATATCGTCTCTCTGGCCACCGATCTGAAACATTCGGACCATGCCGTGCAGGATCAGGTCATCAAGGTGGACACCGACTCCGGCGAGGTGAGCCTGCTGGTGGATTTCGGCGACCTGTTCCCCGATTACAAGCAATCCACCGATCATTCCGGCATCGACGAATCCGATCCGACCGCCACGAACCGTTGGGACTGGATCCACTTCAACACCATCCAGCTCATGGATGATGGCTCCGCGTTGCTGTCCGCACGTGAGACCTCCACGATGATCAAGATCAATGACATCGAAGGCACGCCGTCGCTCGACTACATGATCGGCGAGCCGAGCGTATGGAATGGCATGGATGCGCAGCCCTCCTTCCTGACCAAGGTGGGCGATTCCGGCGACACCGGCGGCCAGCACTCAATCACTGTGCAGTACGATTCCTCGCTGGAGGACGGCCAGTACTACATCTACATGTTCGATAACGACTTCGGTTATGCCATGACCCGTCCTGATTTCGATTGGACCATGATCGATGGCATTTCGACCGCGCAGAGCTCCAAGGATGAGAACTCGAACTCCCAGTTCCGCAAGTACCTGGTCGACGAGAACGCCGGAACCTACACCGAAGTGCAGGACTTCGATGTGCCGTATTCGCCGTATGTCTCCTCCGCACAGGAACTGTCCGATGACCTGAACCTGGTGGACATCGGCATGCAGGGCCTGTTCGGCGTCTACGATGACGACGGCAACCTCAAGGCACAGTACAAGATGGTGCTCAGTTCGGGATACATCTACCGCGTCTACCAGTACGGCTTCCGCGGCTTCTACTTCGCGTGAGGATTGGCATCGACCTCACGGCCGATGCCAATCCTCCAACGGCCGATTCCTATCTGCTACCGCTTCGCAGCCTCATACTTGCGGCGAATCAGATCCTCATAAAACGCCACAGCCTCAGCCGGCGCTCCGTCAAACGCGACCGCGTGCTCGTCCAGCACCAGTACGCGGTCGATGGCGTATTCGGGCCGGCGGATCATATCCGTGTCATGCGTGGCGAAAATCACCTGCTTGTTGTAGCTGAACAACGTCTTGGCCACATGCGCGGCGCCAATCTCATCCAATCCCTTGCTCGGCTCATCCGCCACAATCGCACTCGGCTCAAAGCTCAGCGCGGCCGCAATAGCCAGCAGGTGCCGTTTCTCGGAGTCCAGTTCGCTGGCCTTGGCCTTGGAGACCTGCGCCAAATCAAAATGCGCGAACAGATTGCCGATGCGCGCATGACGTTCTGACTCGGGCACCTTGTGCTTTTTCAGCGCTTCGGAAACAGCCTCGGAAATATTCGCCGCTTGGTAAAAGCTGTTCGGAATCTCCTCGCGGCGAACTTTGCCGACCAGATTATCGATGCGCTTCGCGTCCTTCTTCACAGCCGGGTCAAGACGTTCCTCACCGCCCGCAATGGTCACCGTGCCGGCGTTGGCCTTCAACGAACCGTCCAGCAGACCCAGCAATGTGGATTTGCCTGCGCCGTTCAGTCCGATCACAGCCACCCGCAGCTCGCTGATGGTGATGTCCGTGGGAGCAAGTCCCACGTGCCCATCATCATACGTATGCCCGGCCTGATCCAAAGTGAACGTCAGCGACGCCGGGCGTGGCAGTTCTTTCGGTCTAAACAAGAATCCCATGCCGCTATTGTACGTGGAGTACAGGCGTGGTGCCGGCAAACACCGGCCTATCGCAGCAAAGCGGCGACGGTATTGAGCACGGCGCGGATGCCACGCTCGAATTCGTCCGGTTCGGGTAGCAGGGAAACGGCCAGGTATCCATTGGAAGTCATGTCGAAGAAGTAGCCGGGCTGTCCGGTCAGTTTGCGCTCGTCAATCAACCGCAGCACCAGCTCGTTCTCATCGATGACTGAAGGCACTCGTAGCAGCACGTTCCAGCCGCCTTCGGCCCGTAGCACGCTGACCAGCCCGTTGGGATCGGCGTCAAGCAACTCGTGCAACTTGGCCAGGTTATTGCGCACGCGCTCCCCCACCCGTCTGGTCTGTGCGGGCGCGGCGTTCAATAATGCGGGAATCCGTTCGGCGATGATGTCACTCATCGGCAGATAATCATCGGCGATGACGTCCAGTCGACGCTGTGCCTCGGCAACGTCCTCGGCAGGTCCGGACACCTGAATCCACCCGACTTTGGCGTGCGGCGCGGCCAGCATTTTGGAGAATCCGTCTAGGGCGAAGGTGAGCACGCCGCGCTCCCCCGCGAGCCGTGCGTTGCCGGGGAAAGGTTCGAGAGAGTAATCGAAGAACACTTCATCGGCGATAAGGGCGATGCCATGCTCACGGCACAATGTCACGATACGTGCACGCTCGGTTGGTTTTACGTACGAACCGGTCGGATTGTTCGGGTTGATGAGCACCAATGCTCTGATGCGTTCGCCACCGGGCTCGCTGAGCAGCCGCTCGAGTTCGGCGATGTCGATGAACCAGGAGCCGTCGAATTGCAACTGGTATTCGACCGTGTCAACGCATTCAAGCCGTGCAATCGACTCAATCAGCGGATAGCCGGGTTTGGGTGCCAGCACCGCGTCGCCGGCATCGCAAAGTAACTTAATCAGCCACGAATACGCCTCGGACGTGGAGCTCAGCAAGTACAGGGCGTCCGGGTCAACGCCCTCGATGGCGGTATTCGCATTGTTGAAAGCGGCATGGCGCTCGTTCCCGCCCTCGCTGGCGGCGGGCGAAGTCGACTGAGGGCTGCTTGCGTCTACCGCCTTTGCCGTATTGAGGAATGCGGCCAATGCTTCTCGCGCCGCACGCGGTCCACGCGGGTCGGCCGTATACACGCTCGGCACCAATTCAGGTGCCAGCCCGTGGCGGGTCGGATTGGAATCGTTGAGTTTGCTGAGTGCGATGCCGTTTGCCTTGGCTGCCGCCTCGGCCGCCGCAATGGGATTCGGCGCAGAAATATCCACACGAGAAGAGAAATGCACGCTCATACCCTCCCACGATAGAGCGTGGTGCCCCCTGCCCCGCTCTCAAACGCGCAACATTCCCGGGAACGCGTCGCCACAGACCTCCATACACACGCCCACTTTGCGCAACATTCCCGGGAACGCGTCGCATACCTTTCCTATGCAATGCAAAAGGCCGCCCGACTAGTCGGACGGCCTGAAGCATATTCGCGGGTCAGCGCTGCACACCCACGCTCACTGGCTCACTGCTGCTTGGTGCTGGCATAGTAGGCGGCACCGACGATGCCGGCCTGGTTACGCAGCTTGGCGGGCACGATCGGGGTCTTGATATCCACGTACGGCAGGAACTTTTCGCTCTGACGGCTCACGCCGCCGCCGACGGTGAACAGGTCCGGGTTGAAGTACTTCTCCATAAGGCCGTAGTACTTGGTCAGACGCTTGGCCCACTTCTTGTAGCCCAGTTCCTCATTCTCGCGAATCGCGGAGGAGGCATACTTCTCGGCGTCCAGATGCTTGGCGCTCAGGATGATGTGTCCGAGTTCGGTGTTCGGGATGAGCACGCCGTTGTAAATCAAGGCGGTGCCGATGCCGGTGCCCAGTGTGGTGGCGATGACCAGACCATCCTGGCCCTTGGCGGCACCGAACTGGACTTCGGCCAGGCCGGCGGCGTCGGCGTCGTTTACCACGACGACCGGGCGGCCGCAGGCTTCGGAGAACACTTCAGTAACGTCCACGCCAATCCAAGACTGGTCAAGGTTGGCCATGAAGTCGAGCTTCTGGCCGGGCTTGATCGGCGCGGGGAAAGCGATGCCAACGGGTGCGGATTCAGGCACTTCGAAGTGGTCGAGCTGCTGCTTGACGATTTTGGCCACGGCCTGAGGAGTGGAGACCTCGGGAGTGAGAATCTTCAATCGTGGCTCGGCGAAATCGCCCTTGGTCAGATCGACAGGTGCGGCCTTGATGCCGGAACCGCCAATGTCAACACCGAAAGCCTGTGCAGTTTCAATCATCGTTGACCTTCCTTTCCATACGTTTTCATCAGTTCGTAAGGTTGCGCCCAGTTTAACGCGAATTACGCTCAACACGAAACCATTACACACCAATTGTGCAAACGTGTGCATCGTCGCCGGTCACTACGTACCCTATTCGTATCGTTTTTCAAGCCTGACAATGGGCAATGCATGCGATTTCGCATACTAGGAAAAATCGGCGTCTATGGTGGCCTGACTCTGTGTCGCGCGCGATAATGGGAGGTATGGCAGAACATACCCAACTTATTGATGCAATTAACATCCGCACCGCCGTACGCGCCTACGATGATGAGCCGATCGACGACGATACGGCCCGCCAGCTCGAGATGGCGCTTCAGCCGATCAACTTACTCGGCGATCTCAACATTCAGCTGGTGCGCGACCAGCCCAAGGTGTTCGCCGAAGCCAATGCTTCAGGTCATCTGACCAATGCGGCGAATTATCTGGCCATCGTCGGCCCCGCGAACGATGAGGAAGCCAAAGAGCGTGCCGGCTTCTATGCCGAACGCATGGTGCTCACGGCCACGTTGCGCGGCCTCGGCACCTTATGGGTCGCCGGCTCATGGGACAAGGCGGAGGCGGCCAAGCATTGCCGCGTCACCTCTGGCCAGGAGCTGTATCTCGGTGTGGTGATCGGGCATCCGAAGAATCATCTGGATTATCAGGCGAAATCCTATGAGGAGCTATGCGAAGCGCAACGCACGCACCGCGCCACCAAGACCTATGAGCAGTTCACCGCCACAATGAGCGATGAGGGGCGCGAGGCCGCTCCGGATTGGTTCAAGTCCGGCGTCGAGGCTGCGATGAAGGCGCCGAGCGCGATGAACCGTCAGCCAATCACCTTCTCGTATAATCCGGCCGACGATACCGCCGCCGCGCATATCGATCAGAGTGCGGAAGATGAGCATCACGCGTTCAATGACATGGGCATCGCCAAGCTGCACTTCCAGATCGGTGCCGGCCAAGGCCAGTGGGCTTGGGGCGACGGTGGCCTGTTCATCCATAAGTAACCTGTAGTGACCCCCCTCATAGAGGGGAGCCACTACTACGGCTACTTCAGCGACGGCATGGGCTTCCAGGTGGGGTCGTGCATCAGCTTGCGCGAGTCCCACCAGCCCTTGGCAATCTGTACCAAACCGGTCTTGAGGTGCTCGCGATCCACCATCACCAGGCGAATGACTTCCTTGGCCGCGGTGAGCACGGTACCCAGTCCAAACACCAGCGGACGGAAGTCACCATAGGTCATGAAGTACCGGGCCATGTATCCGCGGTTGCGCATGATGTGATACCGGTTCATGTCGGATGTGGAGTTGAGCTGGCGCACGCCGGCGATATCCCAATTGCCGATTTCGCGCGTACGGCGCAGGATCACGTCGGGCACCACAATCGGGTTGGTGACCTTGCTGGCCAGATACCCGTACATCGTGTCGTCCCAGTAGATGAAGAACCGCGGGTCGGGGAGCCCGATCTTCTCCACGATGCGCCTGCGGAACAGCCCGCCCTCGAAGCACAGCGTGTTCATCACGCGGTACCCGGCGGAGCCGA
>ENA-ORUN01002311-ORUN01002311.1-human-gut-metagenome-genome-assembly--contig:-NODE-2311-length-15638-cov-2.366553_pt1 | contig 15638 bp, 14 predicted proteins | sample MGYA00242080_ERZ509209 | MGnify/ENA primary metagenome ERZ509209 (study PRJEB26280, sample SAMEA2338786) | human gut metagenome | biome: human gut; feature: human-associated habitat; material: faeces... | reverse complement strand
ACTGACACTCGTGCCTGTAGACAGCTTAAAAAAGGCGGCTGGGGTGCTTGGAGGGCTCAGTGCCGCAATGGCAGCACTCGGTTACTTTGGCTCGGCAGGATGGAGCGAGGGTGCAGGCATTTTCCTGATGGCAGACGCACTCATGGCGGTGGCCGGGGCGTGCCTGATGATGGGAAAAGTAGACTGGGGAGAACTTAAAAAAGCAGGCGCGTCGCTGGTAGTTTTGTCTGCGATCGGATTGGTGCTGTCGAAATTTGCCGGTCCGGTCAGCTTCCTGAACGTCTCCACCGGAATGCTGGCCATGAGCGCTTCGCTGCTGGTGCTGGCACCGGCCATCCGGCTCATCGGCATGGCAAAGCCGGAAGCAGTGAGTCAGTCGCTGTGGATATTTGCCGATACCATGATGGCGATGTTTGCAGGCGGTATGCTGCTGACCTGCATCCCGGAGCTGGCCCTCGGGCTTTCGACTCTGGCAGGTGCCTTTACCAAGTTTGGCAAGGGAATGCTCTACCTCGCCGGTGCAGGAGCGATATTCGGCACACTGGCGCTGTTTGCCGATCCGCTGTGTACGGCCATCATCAACGCAGCGCCGGACATCGAGGATGCTCTGGTGGCTGTGGTGACACTCATCTGCGGTGCCATCAACCAGAGCGCCGACCCCATCGGCGAGGCCTTTACTACCCTGTGCAAGGTGCTCATCCAGACGCCCATCGACCTCATTGGCTGGGCATGGAGCGGAGAAGGCGGCGAAGGCAATGGCATCAAGGGTGCGCTGGAAGAGCTGGGAAAGAACATCTGGGACGGCATCCGGGACATCTTTTCGCCGTTCAGCGGCAATGGAAACTTCCAGCAGAGAAATGTGGCTTTCAAGTTCAACCCCGATTTCAAACCCCAGCGCATCAATGTCGCAGATGTCTTTACGTTCTCCGGTGCAAAAGACGACGCCGAAAAAGAGGGTAAGGAGATCGGTGAAAATGTCGCAAACGGAGGGGCGAAGGGCGTCGAGGAAAACAAAGCCCGCGCAACGGGTGCTGTACAGGACATGGTGGACGACACCATAGATACTGCCAAGAAGGGATATGACGTCAATAGTCCTTCCAAGATCTTCGAAGAGATCGGCCGGTACATCACGGAAGGCCTCGCCATCGGCATCCAGGACCCGGGCGCTCTGAGCGGGGCGCTGGCAGCGATGCAGACTGTGGCAAAGAGCATCCGAAGCGTCTTTACGACTTTCTGGGGCATCCACTCACCGAGTCAGCTGGCAGAAGAGGACGGACAGAACGTCGTGGAGGGACTGCGCCTTGGGATCGGAGACCCCGACCTGAGAAGCCAGCTCTATGATGCAAGCTATGATTCTGCTTCGCAGGTGCGGGACGCTGTGGGCGCGGCACTGGACGAAGCCAAGAAGACTGCCTCGGACAAGATGCTGGAGCTTTACAGCATCATGAAGGCCGACCATCTCATGCCGGACGGAACGCTCCCCAGCGGAAAAGCCGGACTCGGGGCGAACCGCTACCAGCAGGCGGTACAGGACTACGAGAAGGCCAACGCCAAAGAAGACGCCAGGAATACGCCCTATCTCGGCGCGGACTGGAAGCCCAGCTCCATGTGGGACAAGGCGACGGAAGCGCTGCAAAAGTACCAGAGCGGCGAGATCAAAGCGAAAGACGCCCTGAAGGGCCTGACTGGCGAGGCAAAGGACTGGGTCTCAAAGCAGATCGGAAGTGCTCTTGGTCTGGAGGGTCTTGACCCGAGCGAATATGCTGACCTCATCCTCGAGCAGTACAGCGGTTATCTCCCCGACGACAGTACAGGCGCTTCCACTGCATCTTCCGGCAAGAAATCCTCGAGCAAGGGAAAGACTCTGGCCGAGACCATCGCCGATAAGTACACAAAGGAGCTGAAGGCCAACAAGTACCTCCAGAATGCCGCCGACAAGGAATACAGCCTCTGGGAAGCAGGTGAAGGAAACACTGCTTCCATTGAAGTGCTCATCCAGAAAAAGGGTGAGACACTGGCGAAGAGCATCGAGCTGCAGACAGCCCGTGTGGACATCGCGCAGAGGCAGTACGACGAACTGGTCTCCCGGGTGGGAGCCAGCGACGACAAGACGAAGGAAGCCTACAACACTCTGCTGGACGAGAAGAAGAACCTCCTCGACTTGCAGCAGGCGAGGTTTGAGAACACCTACAAGGCGGCCATTGAGCGGTATGAAAGCGATGACAAGCTGGCTCAGACCGAGTATCAGCTCTGGACGGACACCTACGAGAAAACCGCTTCCGTGACGGAGAAGAGCAACAAGAACATCGAGACCATCAACAAGCGTCTGGCCACCCAGAGCGAGAAGACCGCCCTCGCGGAAAAGGCGTGGGTGGAAACGAAGGATGCCCTCGGCGAAGCAAGCCTTGTGACCCAGCAGGCTTACCGGGACTATCTGGAAGCGCGGCAGGAACAGCTGGAGCTGGAAAACGAGCTGGACAAGGCGCAGCTTGCGGCGTTTGACGACCTTTCGAGTTTCTACGACAGCCGCATCTCCATGGCGCAGAAGCGGATGACCCTGCTGGACAAGCTCTACAACGACGGCGACCTCAGCGGGCGGGAAGACGCCTATGCCAGCGCGGTGGAGCAGTACGGCGAGGACAGCATCGAAGCCCGGAGAGCAGCAACGCAGGGTACCATGACGGCCCTGATGGGCGTGAACAGCGCACTGACCAGCATGAGATGGCAGATGAGCAAGGTCACGGCCATGCAGCAGAAGTACCAGACTGCCCTCGAACAGGCCGGAGGCAACCGCTACGATGAGACTGTCATGGCCGCTTACGAGGACATGATGGAGACCCGCTCGACCTTTGCGGACTATGTGGGAAATCTGGCAGATGCTTTCAACGTGAGCGACGCCACGAAGAAGGCCATGATGCAGTTCGGCGACGCCATCGCCCAGAACTGGAAGCCCATTCAAAATGGATTCATGGCGGTGGCCAAGAAGATGAACCCGAAGCTGGTACAGGGATTCTCTGACCTGTTCGGCCTCTACATGAAAGACGGAGCCAGCGAGACCGTGGCCGCTGCTACCAACACCGTCGTTGCCGCCATGAGCGGAGACTGGGCCAGTGCAGTTGCAAGTGGGCTGACTGCGGTGCTCGACGTAGTTGGCACGGACTTTGGCCAGACCCTGACCGAAGCCATCAGCACCGCGCTGAAGAATGCCTTCAGCGGGAACGGGCTGTTTGCACAACTGCTGATGAAGCTTTTTGGAAGCATCGACCTCGGCGGAAGCGGAAGCTCAGGCGGCTTCCTCTCGAACTTATGGCAGTGGCTCAAGGGCGGTGCATCCGCCGCGAAGAGCTTTCTGGGCGGAGCATCGACAGCGGCCGCAGGAGCCAGCGGAGCGGCAAAGATCATCCCGGTGCTGAACAGCGTAGGGACTGCCACCGCCAATGTGGCCTCCGTTGCCAAGGCGGCGGGAGTTGCCAAGGCAGCCGCCACCACTGCGGGAGCTGCCACCTCGGGAGTCCTGGCCAAGGTAGGCATGGGCGTTGCCAAGGTGGCCTCGGGACTCGGCCCGCACGGTCTGCTGGCTGCTGCTGTCATCGCAGGAACGGTCGCCGTGGGTACTGCTGTGGTGAAGAACTGGGACAAGGTGAAAGAAGCCGTCGGAAACGCATGGAGCTGGATCAAGGAGAAGGCTTCGGGACTCTGGGACGGCATGAAGAGCATTGGCGGAAACCTCATGAGCGGCCTTGCTACCGGCGTGAAATCCGCTGCCAAATTTGGCCTGAAAGTGGCTCTGAGCCCTGCTTATGCCATCATCAGCGGATTCAAGCATATCCTCGGCATCCACTCGCCCTCGAAGGTCATGGCCGGTATCGGTGAATACGTCATTGAAGGCCTGACCAGAGGTATCGTCTCTACCGAAGGCGAAGCAGAAAAGGGCATGGACGAAGTGGGCGGAGCTGTCATCCGCAGTGCGCTGGCGACGACAAACGCCATTGCAGATCATCTCTCGACTGACAACCATCCCAGCATCACCCCGGTGGTAGACCTTTCGGATGCGTCGAGGAGCAGCGCGTGGCTGAACAGCGCCTTTGCAGACCGGAAAGGAACCATCAGCATGGCGGCGACTGTGACCGGACGGATGGCACGCAGGGCCGAGACCCCCTCGAGAAATCAAAATGGATACGAAACTGCCCCCGCACAGACCCAGTCGAACCGGGATGTGGTGGAGGCCGTGAAGACCCTTGGCGAGCGCATCGACCGGGTGGCAGAGTCCGTGAAGGGCATGAAAGTCGTGATGAACGGCCGGAAGTTCGTGGGCGAGATACGCAGCGACATCGACGACGTTGTGGGTGACATCATCGAGAAAGGACACTGAGCCATGAGCATCTACGAGACGGTGGTGCCGGGAAGTGCTGCCGGGTACACGGGCCTCGTGTTCCGCATCCCCGCAGAAGCCCCGGTAAAGACTCTGCGCACAGCCGACCTTGACCTTGTGCCGACTGGGCCGCTTTTTGTGGAGCCGAACGAAGAGGCCGTCCGGACGCTGATAGCGGCGCCATGGCACGGTGCCATCGAATACTCCCCGCTGAAAGACCGTGTGTTCAAGAACGCCGAGGGAAGCTGGGAGTTTTACTATGTGCTTGACGAGAAAGCCCACTCCTGCTGGGACTGCTATATCGACCCGCCCATCAACCGGGAAGACCGCGGCTATGCCGTGACGGAGCGGACATGGACGAGCACCTACCACACGCTGCTGCATTTTTTGCAGGGAAAGCGGGTGCTGGTGGACGTACCGGACGGAAAAGGGAGCATAAAAACATACAAGGGGCGCTGCTGGGTGAGCGGCTACACAACGGACGAGAGCGGACAGATAAAGGCGACGATAGCCTACAGTCTGGCTCCGCCATGAGCGACCGAGAAAAGGGGACCAGATGGAGACGATACTGCACGGAGTGACCATTGACGGATTACATACTTGGCGGGACCTCTATCTGATCCCTATTTGTCGGCCGGTCGTACAGCCGCCGATAGAGAAAACGAAGACCCTCGACATTGAGGGAATGAACGGCGAAGCAGACCTTTCACACGGGCTGACCGGATACCCGGTGTTCGGCTCGCGGGAAGGAAGCTGGCAGTTCTGGCTGGACACGGAGCGGTATCAGGAAGAAAAGAACTTCTACGGCCCGGTGGGCAATATGGCCTACATCGAGATACAGCAGAAACTGATAGCCAAGATGAAGCAGCCGTTCCGGACAAAGATAATACTGGACGATGACCCGCAGTTTTACTACGTGGGTAGAGTGTGGGTGAGCGGAAAGCCCACCTACCAGTACGACCATGCGAAAATAACCCTGCGATACCAGTTTTACCCCTACAAATACCTTGTGGTGGAGCCGAACGGTGACTGGCTGTGGGACTCCTTCTGTTTTGAGACAGACCTTGCGACAAGGCAGATGAAGGGCGTGGCCATCGCCGCAGGAAAAGAAGAGACCTTCCCGCTGGTGGACTCAGACAAGCCCACGGGCGTTTACGTGACCTCGAGCGGAAAGGCAACAGCGAGCCTCGAAAATCAAAATGGAACGAATTTCACCCTTGTGAGCGAAAAGTACGGCACAAAGGTGGACTGCACCGACGGGCTGAGTCAGACGGAGCTGGTATACCCCTTTAAGGTGCTTTCGTACAAGCTCTCGCTGCGGACAGTGGAAATGCCAGTCTATTTCAAGAACCCCCGCAACACTTTTGCGGGCCTCTGGTGGGACAAGGGCGAGAAGCAGGTGAGCCTCTCGGTACGAAAAAAAGGAAGCTCGGTGCTGCTGGCCTCGCTGGTGTGGACGAACGGCATCGAGGACTACTACGGCAAGACCATCACGCTGGGCGGGACACTGAGCGCAGAGCTTGAGCCGAATACGGACTACGAGCTTGTGGTAGCGAGCAAGACAAGCGGACTGGAATTCTTTGGGGCGAGTATCGCCGACAGCGAGACGCTGAAAAACAACAGCAGCTATATCTCGATAGCACGAGGCGGCGAACTCAGCTCCGGGACCGGAAAGAGGGCCTGCCTTGGCGGAACTATGAGCTTTTATGCAGGCGACGGCGCTGTGCTGACGCCGGGCGAGAGAACGAATATCGGCGTGATAGCCTCTGACCTTGAGAACATCGGGCGGACCGTTGTGATAAAGGCAGACGAGGACGTCACGGTGAACGTAGAGTGCAGGCAGGCGTTTTTATGAGATACAAAGTATATGCTGGAACGGTGGATGTGGTGTTTAAGTCGAGCACACAGGCACGGTTCCGGTGGAAAAAGAAGACCCTCGTCTACGACTCCTACGGCGATGCGGTCGAGGGAGAAGAGACGGAAGGCATCCTCACAGACCCAGTGGTGGATCTGGAAAACAAAGAGCCCGGCACTTTTACCTGTGAAGTACCCTACAAGGCAGAAACGCGCTTTGGCACTGTGAAGAATCCGTACTACGACGAGATCAAAGTCGGAGAGACGTGGATGATGGTGGAAGAGGACGGGGAGTGCATCTTCTTTGGGCGTGTGACTGAGACGAACCGGGAGTTCGATTTGAGCAAGACCATCACGGCTGACGGCATCCTGAACGAGCTGAGCCAGATGCAGACAAGGCTCACGGGCGGAACGTACCAGACGACGGACGGTGTGAACCACAGCATCCTTGCCATTGCGCTGAAGCCGAACCAAGCAGACAAAGGAAACAGCCCTGTGAACTGCATGGAGCGCGGGAACGTGACCGTGAAGAGCCAGAGCATCGACACCACGGACTCGGGCGACCAGTTTGGGAGTTTCTGGACCATCCTGACGACATACCTGCTGGAACACGAGAAAGGAAAAGACGGATACCTCCGGCTGCGGCTCGCCAACGACCCGGGCACGGAGGACTACTTTTTTTACTACGACTACATGACCGACGAGGACATGCCCACGACCGACCAGACCATCGAGTACGGTGTGAACATGCTCGATTTGACGCTGGAAGAAAAGCGCACCTCGGAACTCGTGAACAGCGTGACGGCCCACGGCATCTCGACCGTGAAAAAAGGCTGGTGGATATTCTCGCGCACCTCTTACGAGACCATCACGGCTACCGCACAGAACACGCTGTCCATTGCGGCTTACGGGCTATGCTCCCGGCATATTTACGTGGACGGCAAGAAATCGACCGCAGACTCGCTGAAAAAAGCGGCACAGGAACAGCTGGACGACTACAAGCAGGTCATCGAGCCGACATTGACCGTCAAAGCCTTTGACAGAAGGGACACGGGTGAGAACGTGGGCAAGCTGGGCTTTTTGCTGCGGACGCACATCCTCTCACAGCCCCACGAGATGGACCGCTGGATGATATGCACCAAGCTGAAACTCCCGCTGGACAGCCCGGACAACAAGCAGTTCACCTTTGGACTGACGAGCAAGAAGCTCTCGAAGCGAGTGGACGCCATCACGAGTGCGATAAACAACGTGAAGAACGCGCTGTTCGGACTGATAGGTCATGTGAACGAGGACGATTCGTCGAGCTGAAAATTCAAAATAAAAACGAGGTTGTGAAATATGACATACAGCGAAGTCGTTGCCCTGCTGACATCGTCGGTACACGGTGTGCGGAAGGCCGTTTATGGCGTACAGGTACGCGAATACATCGCGCGCTCAATGGAAGCCGTTATCGAGATGGTGCGGCTGGGTATCGAGCGGATGAAAGAACTGGCCTCAGATTCGAAGAACAGTGCAGACGCCTCGGCGAAAAGCGCCGCAGAGTCGAAGCAGAGCGCGGCAGAATCGAAAGCATCGGCCAGCCAGTCGGAAGCCAGTGCGAACCGGAGCGAGGCAAGTGCGGATGCTTCCGCAAAGAGCGCAAGCGAATCTGCCGCAAGCGCTGCAGCCGCAAAGAAGAGCGAGACGAATGCCAAAAGCAGCGAGGACTCGGCAAAGCGATATTCGGACAAGGCGAAAGACGTCATTGCAGAAGCCAAATCGGAATATAGTGGCGGCTACTACAAGACCTATGACCTGACGGCCCTGAAGGACGGCTGGAAGAAACTTTCTCCTGCCAAGGGGCCATACCAATACTATTGTGACATCGCAGTCCCCGACCTGACGGAGAGACATTCGCCATTCTGTTCGACCGGGCTGGAAAGCTATGCGGCAGCGGTGGCGGCAGGGCTGGCGAATGCGGTCGAGACGCGAAATGGCGCGCTCCGGCTTTTTGCCATCCGGGTGCCGACGAAGGACATCGAGCTGGTGCTGACGATTTTTGGGGTGGGGACGACTTCTTACGAGCTGACCCTGCCCGTCCGCGACTGGGTCAAAATGGAGTCTGCCATCGGGCCGAACCAGTATTACTGCGATGTGGAAGTGCCGGGATGCCTTTCGACCATGACTCCGCTGGGGACCACCGCTCTCGAGAACTTCGAGGCGGCTTCTCCGGCAGGGCTGGCCAGCATGATAGAGACCTATGACGGCTATGTGCGCTTTTATGCCGTGCGGAAGCCGACGGCGAACATCGACGTCATCGTAGCGCTCATCAAGAAGGAAGAGCCGGTCAACACCCCTGCTACCCGGGACAAGCTGGGTCTGGTCAAGATAGGCGACGGCATGAACGTGACAAGCGGCGGCAGCATCTCGACGAGAGCTGCGACCGACAGTGAGTTTGATGCCATGATGGTTCGTGTCTTCGGGGAGGGGTGACGAATGGCAGGCGAAGTGATATTTGCAAAGCTCAGCCAGCTGGAAGCTTTTGGCACAGAGGTCGTGACTGATTTTGCCGCCCTGACGGCACGGGTGCGGAGCCTCGAAAGAGCCGGAGGACAGCCGAACATCATCGAGAAGATCCTGGTGAACGGCATTCAGCTGGCTGTGGACGGAAACAAGGCAGTGAATTTCAGCGTGCCGACGAAAACATCTCAGCTGGAGAACGACACAGATCTTCAAAATGGAACAGAGGTCGATAAGAAGCTCTCGACCAAGGCTGACAATGGGCATGACCATGACGGGCGATACTTCACCAAAGAGCAGGTGAACAGCGCCATTGCGGGGAAAGCGGACACCAGCCACACCCACGACGACCGGTACTACACCGAGAGCGAGATGGATGCGAAGCTTGGCGGCAAGGCGGATGCGGAACACTCTCATGATGACCTGTATTACGCCAAAAGCGAAGTGGACGACAAGTTTTCTGACGTGGCAGCGCCGGCATGGGACAGCATCAGCGGTAAGCCGACTGCTTTTACGCCGACTGCCCATACCCACGACGACCGGTATTATACGGAAGCAGAGATCAATGAAAAGCTTACGGGAGTGGCGGCGAGCGGACATAACCACGACGACCGGTACTATACCGAGAGCGAGATGGATGCAAAGCTGAACGGGAAGGCGAACGCCAGTCACACGCATGACTACGCTGGTTCGTCCAGCGCGGGCGGTGCGGCAAACTCAGCTAACAAACTGAACAAGAACGCGGGTTCTGCTACGCAAGGAGTATACTTCAAGGATGGTGTGCCGGTCGCTATGACCTGCACGCTGGGCAAGAGTGTGCCTGCGGATGCAAAGTTCACGGACACCAACACCTGGCGCGGCATACAGGACAACCTGACCAGCACGGCCACCGACCAGAGTCTGAGCGCAAATCAGGGCAAGGTGCTGAAAGGCCTCCTTGACGGCAAGGCGGCGTCCAGCCATACCCATGACGACCGGTACTACACCGAGAGCGAGATGAATACCAAACTCAACGGCAAAGCCAACAGTTCCCACACCCACAACTATGCCGGGTCTTCGAGTGCGGGCGGCACGGCCAACTCGGTCAACGGCCTGACTTTTACCGCCCAGACCACCGACCCGGGCGCAGGAAGCAGCCTTGCCACCAACAAGGTGCTCATCGTATATGCATAAGGAGATGACAGCATGGCATACGGCCCTATGAGTGTCGGAAGCGACGGGACTTTCAACCTGCTTACCGACAAAACACTGACCACTGAGGATGTGCCTGCGGACGCGAAGGCGGTGGGCGATAAATTCAAAATGGTATACACGAAGACCGAAACGGACGGCAAGCTGAAGGGAAAAGCCGACAGCTTTGTCAGCCAGACGAATGACCCGGGTGCGGGAAGCGCACTTGCAAACGGAAAACTCCTTGTAGTTTACGTCTAAGGAGGTGAAACTTCAAAATGGCAAAAGCAGTTTATGTGGGCGTCGGAAGCAAAGCCCGCAAGATGAAGAAAGCCTACATCGGCATCGGCGGCACGGCCCGCAAGATCAAGAAAATGTACATCGGTGTCGGAGGCAAGGCGAGGCTGTGCTACAGTGCAGAGCTGGAAAGGTATGGAATGGCTGCGGCGCTGAGTGCTCCACTGGATAGTATGCGGGCCGCGACCGTCGGCAAATACGCTTTGTTTGCGGGTGGATATATCAGGTCCGTTTTTGGCTACAGCGTCAGCAGTTCCGTGGATGCCTACAATACCTCCCTTACGAAGAGCACACCGACAGAGCTGAGCTGCATACGGTGCGGTCATGCGGCGGCATCTGTCGGCGGCTATGCGCTGTTTGCTGGCGGCGCATCGTCATATAATATATTCGGTTATGACAACATCGTGAGCTCTGTGGATGCATACGATGCCTCTCTGACCCGCAGTGCCGCCCACATAATAGGCGCCACAGCCGCGATCGGAGGTGCAGCCGTCGGAAACTACGCGCTGTTCGCAGGTGGGACGGTCGACTGGCCAATGAATGAAAATAACGTGACGAGCGATGTGCTGGCGTACGATTCCTCACTCACCTTCACGACAGCACCTTGGTTGAGTGTTGCACGAGCGAATGTGAAAGGCGCAAGTGTAGGCAATTACGCACTGTTCGCTGGCGGACAGACCCCTGCTTTTTGTACGACAGTGGACGCCTACAATGCTTCGCTCACCCGCACCACCGCGACCGCTCTGAGCAGCGTGGAAAACAACAGCGCCGCTGCAACTGTCGGGAACCACGCAATATTTGTGGGCAAAACTGCCTCCGCAGACATCTACGATGCCTCCCTCACCAAAACGTCTGCCGCCATCCTGAGCACGGCGCGGACGGGTCTGGCTGCGACGACGGTCGGAGACTACGCCATCTTTTCAGGAGGTGGAGTGGCAGATTTCTGCGACGCATCTCTGACCCGGAGCAGCATCGGCACCAGCATGACGGGCGATGACATGGGTGCTGCGACCATCGGGGACTACGCTTTGTTTGCAGGCGGACATTCCGGTGACACCAATTACGATTCCGTCGAAGTCTACACCGCATAAAAGAAAAGGAGAAATCAAAATGGCACGATACAAAATTTACGACAACAAATCTGATGTCATCACCCCGGTGGGCGAGAAGCTTACCGCTGAGCAGTGGCTGGACCGTTACCAGTGGGGCCGCTACACCAAGATGATCGTGGGCGGCGGCATCATCAACGGCAGCGTCGCACTGGTCTTCGACGACGAGGTGGAGCGTTACCGCAAGGCGGGCTGCGATTTCAGTGCCTGCACCACCGACGAGGACTATCTGGCCGCCATCGAGGCCTTTGAGGATAACCCGCCCATGGCAGACGCCGGCGTCTCCGACCAGACCCGCATTGCGGACGCTCTGGAAGACATGGTGGCGCTGAGCCTGCCGGACGCAGAATGAGAAAGGAGAACGAAGTTATGAGCAACAAGGAAAAACTGACCGAGCGCTGGACGCAGGGCCGCATCTCTGAGGCGATGCTGCGGGTGTATGTTCGCAAGGGCATCATCACCAAGGCGGATTTCGAGGAGATCTGCGGGAAGAAGTATTAAAACTTCAAAATTTCAAAATGGAGGATAACATATGGCCTTTGATATTTTGAAACTGACAAGCCTGATAATGGATGCAATTTGCAAGAAGGCCCGTGAGACCGTCCAGTCCGAAAATGAGGTGAGTTTCCAGATGGAGAGCGCTGCACGAGCGGCGGCCGTAAAGAAGAGCGTTTTCAACATGATGGACGCGGCGCGGTATCAGGGCAAGATCGACTGGGACGCCGTGAAAGCGTCCGGGAAGGTGGACTGTGTCCTGCTCAAGACCGTATCCACCAACTCGAAACTCAGCAGGCGGAAGGACGGCCTCTACATCGACCCGACCTTTGAGCGGAACTATGCCGAATGTAAGCGGGTGGGCCTGCCGGTGGGGGTCTACTATTACACATACGCTACCACGAAGGCCATGGCGGATGCAGAGCTGGCTGTGCTGAAAACTGCGCTGGCAGGGAAGACCTTTGAGATGCCTGTCTGTGTGGATGTGGAAGACAACAAGCTCGTCAAGCTGAACAAGGGCAGTCTGACCGCTCTCGTGGACTACGAGCTGAGGACGCTGGAAAGCTGGGGCGTCTACGCACTGCTTTATACGGGACTCAATTTCAGCCTGACCCGTCTCAACATGGCAAAGCTCAAAGCCTATGACGTCTGGGTGGCGGCCTACCGCAAGAGCATGAAAAAGCCCGCGACCAGCTACAAGTACGGCATCTGGCAGTACACGGACGAGGCCCGCATCCCGGGTGTGAGCACGAATGCCGACATGAGCTATGCTTACAAGGACTATCCGGCCATCATCAAGCGGGCGGGACTGAGCCGGGTGAAGGGGGCGTGAAGGTGACGGAGACGTTCATTCTGGAACACGTCGGCGAGCTGGCGTTCACGCTTCTGGGTGCGGCCGTGGGCTTTTTGTGGAAGAAGCTCATAGACATGGTGAAGGAGCAGAAGCATCTGCGCGATGGTGTCCTTGCCATGCTGCACGACCGGCTCTACCAGAGCTGCACGTATTATATCAAAATGGGATGCATTGACACGGGCAGTCTGGACAACGTGGGCACCATCTACCGTGCCTACCACGGACTGAAGGGGAACGAGACGGGAACGAACCTGTACAAGAGGGTCTGCGCTCTTCCCATCGAAGAGGGAGACGAGCCGCAACCCGAGATCCCTTAAAATTCAAAATGGAGGCTGCAATGAGCAAGTTCAAAGATATTTCTCTGGCGACCATCGTGCGGACGCTGTGTCTGGCGTTTGCACTGTTCAATCAGGTGCTCAGCGCCTGCGGGCATCCGATGATCCCGCTGGACAACGCGCAGATGGAGCAGTTCCTGACCAGCGTTATCACGGTCATCGCGGCACTGGTGAGCTGGTGGAAGAACAACTCGTTTACGAAAGAAGCCATCGAGGCGGACAAGGTATACGACAAGCTGGTGGCGAGCAGAAAGCGCGGAGACTGATATTTTTGTCGTGACACGGCAGAACAATGCATTGATATTTTACAGTGTGCATCGAGGGTCGTTCGTTCTGCCGTGACGAATACAGCACACGAGGAAAGCTGAGCCGGCTTGGCATCAAAATGGAGTCCTGACTGTGTGCAGGAAAAGTCTCATTGATATTTTTGCCCGTGGCGGGCGAGAATTTCAGGGACTTTTCTTTTTTTTTGAATTCTATCGCAAGGCAGAGTGGCGGCCTGAACTGACCGACATATCTGCGATACGCAATCCAACGATGTTGCCTTTTGCATTGAAAAAGTTGGATTGCATGTATTCTAGATTAGAAGGAATTTTTCAAAACGACCCATTACTCATGCCTGAAACGAGAAAAACAGGACGCACACGCCCATTTTTGCCTGTAATATCCTTTTGCAAAGACTTTTATAAAGAAAAGAGGTTTACGGCATGAAAGAAGTTCCGGTATGGGAGAAAACGACCCTTACATTGGAAGAAGCCGCGGCTTATACGGGAATAGGCGAGAACCGGCTGCGGGACATCACCAACGACGAGAAGAACCTTGTGCTCTGGGTGGGAACCAAACGGCTCATCAAGCGCAGGGCGCTGGAGAAGTACATCGACCGGACCTATTCCGTGTGAGATGGCTGGCATCCGGGGCTTTGGTGTGGTATACTCGGGGTGTCACATCAGAGCTTCTTATAATGTAAGGAGTTCTACTATGAAACGAAGAAAAGACAATAAGGGAAGAGTGCTGAAGGAAGGGGAGAGCCAGAGGAAGGACGGGAGGTATCAGTACAGGTGGACGGATCGGCGAGGCGAAAGGCACATCCTTTATGCGATGGACCTGAAAACCCTGCGGGACAAAGAGGACGAAGTGGAGGAGATGCGGCGCAGCGGCATCAATGTGCTTTCCGCTAACATGACGGTGCTGGAACTGATGTTGAAATTTGCGGAGATACGAAAGCTATCTATAAGGAAAAACACGAGGGCGAACGCCAAGTGTATCATCTCGGTTCTCAAGGAGCACCCAATCGCGGACAGAGATATTTCGTCCGTTACCAGGAGCGAAGGAAAGATGTTTGTAATAGGCCTGTACGAAGATGGCTATGCTTACGGCACAATAGAGAATTTCAAGGTCGCACTGCTTCAGGCGTTTGGGTCTGCCTGTGAGGACAAGCTTATCGCTGAAAATCCTTTCCGATTCACGCTATCCAAGGTGATCCCGAAAGAAGAAAAAGAAAAAGCGATCCTGACGGAGGAACAATACGAAAGACTGATCGACTTTTGCCGCGAAAACAGAAGATTGACAAAGCATCTCGATGAGGTAATAATATTACATGAGACCGGGCTGCGCGTAAGTGAATTCTGCGGGTTGACCGTGGATGACGTGGATCTCGAGAGAAATGTTGTGCGAGTGGAGCATCAGTTGCTCTATTACGCCGGGAAATTGTTCATCGAAGCCCCCAAAACAAAGCAGGGGGTGCGAACGATCCCGATGTCTGCGAAGGCAAAAGAAGCTTTCGAGCATATGATCGCGATTCGCCCTCGGCTGGATAAGGAACCGGTTGTGGATGGGTACAGCGGATTTTTTCAGATAACGCCATACGGCAAGCCAAGGCGAACACCGAGTGTCGAAGCCAACCTGAAAAAAATCATAATGAAATACAATGAGTCTCATCCTCAGGATACCTTACCGCTCATCACCCCGCATTCACTCCGACATATGTTTTGTACCAGACTTGTGCTATCAGGGATGAACCTGAAAGCCATACAGTATATTATGGGGCATAAGAAGATGGAGATGACCCTTGAACTCTACAGTCACATGAACGAGAAAAACGCTATCGAAGCGTTTCGGCACTATATGGCTTCTGACACCAATTTTGACACCAATTCCCATAAAAATATGTAGAGTTATAAGGAAATACGCGGATATAGGAAATGGAGGAAGAAAAACTGACAACATGAAAAATGACTGTATTTCGGCAGAAAATACGATGGGTCGGTATTTTTTGAAGCATCTTGAAGATGCTGTATTTTTGTGAAAAAGGGTAGTAAAATTATGGAAACAAGTTATTTGAAAACGCTGGAACTGGACAAGATCATTGCCCGGGCGGCGGAGGGCTGTGTGTGCAGGGAGTCCCGCGAAAAGCTCCTTGCCATCGAGCCTCAGTGCGACCCCGATGAAGTGCGGTATGCGCTGGAACAGACCGATGCCATCAATTCACTGCTCATCAAGAACGGCTCGCCCCGCCTCGGTGGAGTAGAGGGCGTCAGTCAGCTGGCCGCCCGCGCCGTCAAGGGCGGTGTCCTTTCAATGGGTGAACTGCTGATGGTGGCCGGTGCGCTTCGCAACTTTCAGAACCTCGTCAGCTGGTATGGCTCTTCGGAACA
>ENA-ORUN01002306-ORUN01002306.1-human-gut-metagenome-genome-assembly--contig:-NODE-2306-length-15655-cov-2.464551_pt1 | contig 15655 bp, 8 predicted proteins | sample MGYA00242080_ERZ509209 | MGnify/ENA primary metagenome ERZ509209 (study PRJEB26280, sample SAMEA2338786) | human gut metagenome | biome: human gut; feature: human-associated habitat; material: faeces... | reverse complement strand
CCCGCCAATACAATAGGGTGATCATCTATAAGAAGAAGATGGTATTTCGATGTATCCGATGGAAGTTGCACCATATTTCTTTTATTTATATGCTTGTGGTCAGATATTAGTCTTCCCTGTTATCATGTTTACTATTTTGTGCAAAGGAAAGGTATTTTTAATTTAAATCTACTATCATTTTCCGTAGTTTTTCAATAGACAGTTGGTAAATACTATGGTATACTTTCCGTACATGAAAACTAGTACAGAATAAATCTTTATTTAAGGAGCCGTAACTGTAACGCATACACCGGTCTCATCAGCAGCCACATGGAGTGTACCATTCATACATCTGACCCTATCTTCCATCGTGCGCATCCCGATGCCCTTGGAAGAAGAGCGCTTCATAACTCCATTGCTGAATATCTCCAACCGCACATGCGCACCATCCATCAACAGTGAAATGGAAATCTGTGTGCCGGAAGAATATTTGAGAATATTATTCATGCTTTCCTGTACAATACGATACAATTCATATGCCACATTATAGGATACCAGACTCCAATCGGACGTAGAAGCATCGAATGAAAGATGCATGGATGAAGGAACATTCAGATGATCGATATAATCTGTTATAATCTCATCAATAGTGGCATCAGAAAATACGGGAGGCATTAGTTCGTGCGAAATACTACGGATATTCGCACGACTCCGCCCTAGTTTGTCCAGCAACTCACATTTGTCCTCTTCTCTATTAAAGCCCGATTTAAGTTCCATTTCCAACCCCAGAAGTTCATTGCACACCCCATCGTGCAGTTCGCGTGCCAAACGGGCACGTTCGCTCTCCATTCCGTCAATATATTTACGGCTGAGTTGTAACTTGCGTTTATACAAGAGAATGATCAAGAGGATAAGCATAAAGCTGATAAAAGCTATAAACCAAATTGTGAGCCGAAGACTGCGAAGTTCTTCCTGCTGTTGTAATTCTTTCAGACGCTTAATTTCAAGTTCTTTCTTCTGAGTATCATAGCGCACTTGCAGCTCGCTCATTTGCTTCTCCACCTCCTGTGCAGCCAGGGAATCACGCAATTCGAGAGCCTGCTCCATATATCTGTAAGCCTCATCAGGCTGTTGCAGGTTATGATAGCATTCGGCCATACGGCTGTACCACACGTAGGGAGCGGTAGGCGAATTTGTACTTATCAATCCCGTCAACTTTCGATAGAAATCCAAACTTTCCCGATATTTCTTTTCCTTTAGTAAGAGCTGGGCTTTTGTCTCATAAATACCGACAGCTTCATGGCTCGTTTCTGGTAATTCATCCAGAAAGCGGTCACATACATTCAGATAGTAACGCACCGAATCATCTTGTGCTGTAGCCTGAAAAGCGGGTAACAGCGCTGACAATACTTTTAACCGGAAACGTGGTGATTGTTGCTGGGAAGCTATTCCATAAGCCTTATGCAGATAATTGATCGCTTGATCGTATTCCCCTGTCTTTACCAACAGAGAACCGCAGATGTAGTAAGCCTGCAACCAGTCCAAAGCATCTTCCTCTTTCAGGGCATACGTAATGGCTTCTCGTGCATGTCCCTTCGCGTTTTCTAACTGTTTGAAAGAGATATACATCACGGCAATATTGGCATGCAGATTAGATACAGCACTATAATCCTTGCTTTTCATAGCTGCCTCAAGTCCCTTGCCGTAATAGTAAAGAGCAGAGTCCGGAAGGTTTATTCTGCGATAGGCGACACCCAGCGAACTGCAATTGGTCAGATAGGCTTCACTATCACCGGATTTAGAGGTGGCATCCAAAGCTGTCAGATATTGTGATGTTGCTTCCCGGATATCCCCCTCAATCATATAACAGCTTGCCAAATCAGTAAGTAACCTTCCACGGATACTGTCAAGCACTGTATTCTCTTCACAATATTTCAGTCCTTCCAGTAAATAAGGCCTTGCCGAATCGGTCTGAGCTATTCCATTGTAGGATTGCCCCAACGACAAACAGGTGATAGCTGCCTTTTCGTTTTCTCCACTCTCACGATATAGTTCTAAAGCTTTTGTCAGTTTATAGGTACAACTATCTATTTCTTCATTTTCATAATGTGCACAAGCTTCCTCGTAAAGACTATCGGCTTCACTGTTCATTTGCAGATCCAAGGTGGCAGGTCTCGTACACCCTGCCAGAACAAACATCAATAAAACTAGTAATTTCATCTTCATCACAATTTACCATACACTATAAACTCCCATTCAACATGATGATGCTATATGGAATTTCATCTTCCAGTCAACTGAAATTGTGACAAAGTTAAGAGTCTTCATTTAAAATGAAAATTATCCGGTATATTTTTATCCGGCATTTTTACCACATATCATTTATTTTCAATCTTACTAATCACTATTTTAGATCTACTGATCCTTTACCTGTTGGCAGAATTGATTTATTTCGATACAGTAATGAAGTTTCACCACAGAGTAACACAGAGTTTCACGGAGTCCTATTTTCTGATTTCAAATCAATTAAACTCTGTGAGACTCTGTGTTACTCTGTGGTGAACTAATTCATATCCCAGCGGAGAGGAGCGAACAGATGTTTCATATACGTCGTAACTTACTGTATAACAACACACTTGATGTTCCACCATGATCAGTCGCAGTGGAACACCAGTTCAGTCCTAGTGGGAAGTACCTTCAGTCCTAGTGGGAAGTACCCTCAGTCCTAGTGGGAAGGCGACACACTGATTACTTATCCGGACTTTTGCGGCGCAAATGACGAAAGTGTGGCCAACATTGTATGTCTGCCGCTTACCGCTTCATGAACTCTTTCCGTTCTTCTTCCGGAAATTTCTCTATCGCATAGCGCAACATTGTGCGAGGCATCACTTTACAATGCTTTTCAAGGAACTGCACCAGTAGGTCTTTATTCCGTTTTCCCATTTCCCGCAACATCCATCCCACGGCCTTCTGCATCAGGTCGTAACGCGTACAAAGGAAATGCTCGGAAAGAGCTAAAATATCGATGAAATCATCGTTTTTAATCAACGCATAAGTGGAAACCACCGCTATGCGCTGATCCCAAAGCAGTTCATTTCCGGCCAAGCGATAGAGAACATCACGAGGCTTATCCTTGAGATATTCGCCCACAATACCCGGAGCAGATAAGTCTACCAAATCCCAGTTATTAATACGGGAAGTCTGCGACAAATAGAAGTCGAATATCTCTTTTTTACCCTTTTCATCGCACTTTTTAAAGCGTTCCACCAGCATCAGCAAGGCACACAGGCGACATTCATGCCATTCGCTTTGCAGCAACTCCGCCATTACCTCAAATGGCACATCCTTATGCCGCTTCGCCACTATACGGGTGTTGGGAACGACAATACCGAGAAACTTGTCACCTTCTCCGTATTGCCCTTTCCCAGTTTTAAAGAAATTGGGAAGATACTCCCGTTTCACCGGGTCAATGTACTGTTCCAGTTCTCGCTGTATTTCCTTTGTTATCTGCATAATTTTGTTGCAATATAATTCCTATTCGAGGCATAACTCCGGATAACATCAAGAAAGCCGCAATTTATGCTTATTCATTTGATAACATCTATAATTAAGATGTGCCAAATATAAAGCTTTTCGCACAAATGATTCATCTCTACAGGGAGATTTTTATATATCTACTAATACCTTTTACAGACCCGGCCAATACTTTTAATAGAAGTTTGAAGGCATCATATCCCATACCGTCACACTCTTAAATCTAGCACTTCCACCCTCTCCAAATAAAGAAATATTCTTCTCGTTCGATTCCGAAAAAAATGCATTGGTACGCACCAAAGCCTGCCTTTCATTGGCATATACTTCGACAATACACTTGTCTATTAGAATATCCAATACAAGCTTTTCACCTTTTTGCAATTCGAATGGCGCTTCCTCAACCTTTTTAAACTCTACTCCAAGCGGTGTGACAGGTGCCATCCCAATGGCACGTGACATATCAAGCACGAGTTTCTTACCGGAAACATCATAATAGATTTCACCATATTCCTTTCCATCCTGACTCTCAAGTATTCTTACACCACATTTGGTTGCTTCCCTAGGATCTATTTCCACCACGATCTCTTTGACATCACCAGTGGCACCGACCAGCGGGGTCACTTTCGATATATTTTGTGCAGCATATGATTTCTCGTTATAACGCAAAGAGCGCAGCTCACTGACAGGACGCATCCCAAGTGTATGATCCTTTCTCATGAACAGCTCACGGGGAAGGCTCATCATGCCACTCCAACCACTTTTTTGTACAACCTCCTGATTTCTGGCATCGAATAGCCACGCCCACATCACCCTACGCCCGTCAGGAGTCAACAAGGACTCCGGTGCAAAAAACGTGTTATCAGCAAATGACATACAGGCATGATTCTCCGGATAAAACTTTTCATCCTTCCATGTGCCAACGTAATAACGGCAACCCAAATGATGGCTGATACATAATAATACTTTCTTTCCACCCAAAGTGAAAAAGTCGGGACAAGAAACATCTTCACTCTTTGAAACATCCGGCAGATATGTACCAAACAAATCACCGACATAGCTCCACTCATTCAATTCTGCAGCCTTAAACACAGCCGGACGTTTTCCGCCGAAAATCGCATAATATGTATCTCCTTCTACCCAACCATGAGGATCCCATGAAGCATACGGTGCACCACCTTCGGAGTCTCTGTCCGTCTCATTGGCAATAGCAGGACGATCTTTCGGATCGGGCACAACCGGATTGGAAGGCAACTGCCTCCACTGGTTCAATAGCGGATCACTGCTCAACGAAATGCTATTCCCCTGCCCTACACCATGATAAAGCATCGTAGCCTCTCCTTTCTTATTCACAAAACAGTTACCGCTAAAAATACCTTCTATCTTTGATTCATGAGTCGGATACAAAGCCTTGGGATGTTCTCTCCAATGTATCATATCCAAACTGGATAAATGGGCAAAAACATGCACACCACGATCCTGGAAGATATGAAACATATGATAGCGTCCTCCCCAATATATACACCCGTTAGGATCAGAAGGGACAGCGTAATCTTCCGGAATAGCAAAATGATAGACCGGACGATATGGGTCTGCCAGCAGTTTATTCCGAAACTCCCGGATAGCAGCCACATCGTATCCCGAAGGGAAATTATTTTGTTGGCCATAAGAAGACAAACAAAACAATATGCTCAAAACAGATAAAACTGAAATTTTCTTCATATAAGTATGTTTTTAGTTCATAGAATCTTATTCTTCCAACCTGAATAATTTCAGGTTCAATACATCCAAAGTCCCGTCATTGGCAAATACGCCCGGCAAATAATTGCCCGAACTATGCAAACTGGAATTAAAAACCAGTTCATCGTTGATATAAAGTTCAATCGTATTCCCCATCAGAAGCATACGAAAATCATATTTCCTCCTTTCTTCAAAAATATAGGAACGGCAATTCTGAAAATCCCAGGTATGGTCGGTCAGATAGACCCGATCTTTCTTCGGCTCAATCACCAGGATATGAGACAAATCGCTCAAAGACACCTCCGCAACAGGTCTGGCGAGTACGATTCCGAAAGAAGAACACTGGAAATCCTCTATGGTAAATGAGATTTCCATATTGGCGGAAACACCTTCGAATATAGCTGCCTGCCAACTGTCTTTATCTGTTTTGCATGAAAACACTCCCTCTTTTTCTTTCCAGAGACCACCGTATGTAGGCCAGCCGAAACTATTGGCAGGCTGATCATATATTACCGGAGAAATCTCCTGAATACGAAGTTTAGGCAGCAAATCAGAGGCATACAAGGCTCTCAATTTTCCTTGATTGTTCAGCCCTATATTCTTAGGCAATGACAAAACGGAAACACCATTGTCTACATCAACATACATCAATCTCCGCTCTCCCTGATAATCGACAGTACGCATGCTATAACCACTGCTCAACTGTCCGCCTATCAAAACATTGTCCTTCATATCCTCCATAAACGGTCCTTGGGGCGAAACAGCAGTGGCATAGATAGTTCCACGGGTAATGTACGGATCGGAAAATGCAGTCAGACTACCATTATCCTTAGCGGTAGTCAGAGTCATGTACCAAACGCCTTCGTGCTCAAAGACATCAATCATCTCCGGCATACTGACTCCTGTCGGGTAATATACAATTCCGCGTTGCTCCCAATGGAGCAGATCGGTGGAATATGCCAAACCGATAACAGCCGTAGGAGATGTCAATCCAGACATATCGGAAGAAGAAACAAAGTAACCGTAAAAGCCTCCTCCGGACTTATCCTTAACCACCACCATATCCCGGCAGTCCACTCGATCCCAGTTTGCATAGCTGCTGCCCGTTGATGAATTACTGGAGAAGTTATAAACCAACGTCCGTCAGGCACAATGACAGGATTTCCTTCATATTCTTTCCAAGTATACAGGTCGTCTGATAGAGCCACCCCTATGCGTTGCCCCGCCCACTTTCGCATGGTGTAGAAAGTGTAATATTGCCCTTGGTGTTCTACCGTGCATCCGGTATAGCGAAAATCAGCCTCATTATCCAGACTCTTGTCATATAGAGAGAGTACTTCCGGCTTTTCATTCCAATGCAACAAATCACCGGAAGCAGCATGCCCAAATCCGCGCAAATTAGTATCACGAGAATAAGAAACACCATTCACTATACCCTGAAGATGGAAAAGATGAATTGAGTCTTCCTTTACAATATACCAATTATCCCACATCATATAGTTATATGGCCGGTACTTCACTTTATTCACCACCCGCAGTCCCGCTTCCGGGTCAGGTTCCGGGTCAGGATTTTCTATCGGATTTCCTTTGGTTACTATATTATCATCTCCACATGATACCAACAGGGAGCCCCCTGCCAGTAATATGTACCATATTAACAGATTCTTTATGTACTTCATATAGTTTTTATCTTATTCATAAGATTCGTTCGGATCATAACGTTATACTCCCTTTCAGCGGTAAACATTCAGAGGAGGTCCCTACAAGTATTTCAAAGTCTCCTTTTTCTACTACGAAACGCTGTTTGTCCATATCGTAATAAGAAAAGGCATCATCTTCCAACTCTATGGTGACACGTTTGGTTTCTCCTTTCTTCAGAAAGACTTTTTCATATCCTTTCAACTCTTTATACGGACGTGGAACAGACGACTTCACATCATGCACATACACTTGGGCAACTTCCGCCGCATCCATTTTCCCCGTATTACTTATGTCAAACGTTACTTTTACCCGGTTCACCCCATTCTTTTCAACCATTAGATTACCATAGGCAAAAGTGGTATATGACAACCCGTAACCAAACGGGTACAGGGGTTTTATACCCGATTTATCATATCCCCGATATCCCATAAAGATACCTTCCGAATATTGTGTACGTTTGTATTCGGCAAACTTCATGTTTTCATAATAGCTCTTTGAAACCGGATTATCTTCCCAACGATGTTCTATTGAAATGGGTAGCTTCCCACTTGGCGAGATGACACCGGTCAGAATCTCAGCCACTGCACGCCCGCCTTCCTGTCCGGAATACCAAGCCATCACAATCGCTTTCACTTTATCACCCCAATCGGAAAAATCAATACCACCACCGGCATTTACCACAACCACAACGTTATCATGTAAGGAAGTTACCTTACGAATCAGCTCCAGCCGAGGTTTGGGTAAGGCAAAAGAACGATCGGCTCCTTCTCCCTCGATACCACCATCTTCATCACCATTGTTAAAGCCGACACAAAGCACTACATTTTTTGCTTTAGCCAATGTCTGCTTTAACAGACTTTCATTCAATATTCCAGCTTTCAAACCAATACGGGCATCTCCACCATAATTATGATATTCTACACGCAACCGATATTTTTTACCTGCCTCCACTTCTATCACCTGTTCACGTTCCGGCAGATGATCAGTGCAAATCAGCTGATCATTGATATAAGCCCTATAGCCACCTCTCCCACACATCGTCATGCGCACAAGGCCATTGGTTACCGGAACATACGTTGCAGTCCAGCGCACAGAAAAGCCGTCGGCCGGAAATCCCTCCAATGGCACACCGGTTCCCCAATCATGGGCAATCTGATTTTCCATACAAGTCGCATCAGGAGTACCTTTCAATTCTACATTCTTGAAATATTCTGCCTTGAATCCTTTTTGCCGCTTACCCTCATCTGCATAAATTGCATCCTTCAAATCATCAAATAGCAAATCATCCTTCAGCCGGATTGTATTCCGCTTTTGTAACTGCTCCAGTCCTTCGGCAATAGAAACGGTAGAAAAAGGAGATACAAAGCCGCTTCCACCACCAGTTACCAGCACTTCTGCATTAGATCCCATCACAACTGTCCTACCTTTCAGAGGTAACATGTTCCCTTCATTTTTCAATAATACAATTCCTTCACGGGCAATATCCAAAGCAGTCTGACGCGAATGGGGATTGTCCAAAGCTATAGAAGTATCTTTAGGTTCCTTATCTAAAAAGCCAAAAGCTATCAGGGTCTGCAAAATATGCTGTACTTTCAAATCAATAGTGGCTTCTGTTATCAACCCCTGTTCTATAGCTGGCATCAGAAGTTCTTCATTCAGATACTCCCCCGTAGGCATTTCCAAATCCAAACCATGATTAGCTGCCCCTACTGTAGAATACACAGAAACCCAATCCGACATCAAGATTCCTTTAAATCCCCATGTATCTCTCAGTATATCAATATTCAGCCAGCGATTTTCGCTTGCATGTACCCCATTCAGTAAATTATAACTATTCATCACAGCTCCTACATGGGCCTCTTTCACTGCTTTCCGAAAAGGTGCAAAATAAACTTCCTGCAAAGTACGCTCATCTACTTCCGAACTGACATGGTGGCGATCCCACTCCTGATTATTAGCTGCAAAATGCTTGATTGTAGCAATCACACCTTCCGATTGTACTCCTAATATGTACTGTTTGGCAACTTCACCCGATAAATAAGGGTCCTCACCAAAATATTCAAAATTGCGCCCACACAACGGAGAACGATAGATATTCACCCCCGGTCCTAGCAGAATGCCTACACCTCTTGCCTTGGCATCTTGTCCCAATCCTCTACCAAGCCTGTAGTTCAAATCACGATTCCAAGTGGCAGCAGACAAAATACCGGATGGATACATCGTACTTTTTGTATTGTTACGGATACCCTGTGGACCGTCTGCCATAAATACCTCCGGCAATCCCAGACGGGGAACCGGGCAGATTGAAAATCCGCCCGTATAGCCCGATATATACCGTAGTTTCTCTTTTAAAGTCATTTTCGCAACGATCTCTTTTGCACGTTGCTCCGCCTCGGAAGTGATAACAACCTGGGCGTTCAGAATGCCTATTCCGCATAACAGGATTCCTATAATAAAACACCTTCTTATATTCATCTTCAATCTCTATTTAAATTATTCAAAGTATCATACTACTTATCCCAACCCGGACTCTGAACCAGATTCGGATTATTATCCATATCTCCCTGAGGAATAGGGAACCAGTAGAACTTCTTATCAAAAACACGGTTCTGATAGGATGAACGCTTATAAAAATCCTGCGTAGTAGTGGCCTGCCTGTTCATACCGTAGAATTTAGTATTCAACGTCTTCTCACCAATCATCCAGCGACGAATATCATTGTGACGGATTTCTGTTTCACAACACAACTCCACGCGACGTTCACGGCGGATAATATCACGCATTTCTTCCTGCGTACCGGGAGCGGGAATCATTCCTTGTCCATTCCCGTATTGCGGAATGCCCGCCCGTTCACGAATCAGATTTAGATATGTCAGGATATCAGGATTATCAGGATCTGACTCATTCAGAGCTTCTGCATAGTTCAGATAAGCTTCGCCGAGACGGTAAAGGATGGAAGGATAGTAATTCCATTGCTCAATGACAGGATTATTTTCCGGATGAATCAGTTTACGCATCAGATAACAGGACTCGGGACAGTCAGGATTGTTATTCTCAGGCTGACCAGAAAGAAAGTTCAACGGTCTTTCCAACCTGTTATACCAACAGCCGTTGTACAAAACGGAAACATAGAAGCGGGGCTCACGTTGACAATACATTTTGTATGTACCTGCATTCGTAATCATGCCATGATTGTTCTCCACATCATTATTCCAGCATCCTTCGGTCCAGTTTGTCGTACGAAACTCAGGAATAGTAGAAAAACCAGATTCACTATAACCACTTTGAGCGTTGATAATGGGACGCCCCACATCATTGTTCTCATACCCCAGAATAGGTGGGAGTCCATTACTCATAAAGAAAGCATCAACCAACGATTGGCTAACTCCCAGTCCGCTGCCACGGCCCACACCACGGGGTGCTGCCAGAAATGGAATAGCCCAATATGCCCAGTTGGGACGGGCAAATAAGATTTCCTTGTTTCCTTGCGATTCCTTTTTCCACATCATATTCTGGTAAGACAAGAATGGATCTATCTCTCCGTTGATGTATTCCTTATAAAGTCCTCTTCCTGCAGAATGGGCGGCATCAATCAATTCTTTAGCAGCCTTTGCAGCACGCGTCCATTTGGAAGCATCATACGTACTGTTGAAAAGCTCAACTCCATCTTTATTTACATGCCCTTTATACTCCGCATTTCCATTCACTAACGGACTGGCAGCAAATAACAAGAGACGGGAGCGGACAGCAAGACACATCAAGGAAGTAGCACGGCCAAATTTCTCAGCCTGAGGATAGACAGCCGGTAAGCCCTTGGATACTTCCAGCAACTCATTATCTATCCAATTAACAATTTCGTCGAACGGAGTCTGTGTAGCCAACAATTCATTGGTAGGTGTATCAAGCGGCCACAACTTATCAGGATTAAAAGGTACAGGACCATATTTCTCAACCAGTAATGTATAATAATAAGCTATCAGAAAACGAGCCTCCAGTTTCATATATTCCACTTCCTGACTTGTCAATAACTGGGCTTCATTAGGCTTCACGTTTTGAATGAAAATCAGAGAAGAACGAATGCGTTTCGGCAATACACTCCAATAATCACGGTCGACAGTACTTGCAGGATTCCAATTTCCGGATTGAAAATAGATACAAGGCCATCCCCACTGCGCCCATATCGTATTCGGAGTTACATCATCCGCCATTATTCCCTCCTGATGGATAAACCTCTCATGATCAGGGATACTAGAATAACATCCGGCCAGCCATTCTTCCGTATTAACCTTATTCCCAAAAACCATATCCAACGTCTCCATATCATCCGGAGACTTATCCAGAAAATCGGTACAAGAAGCCAACAGTAAAGCTCCCAGTAAGAAAATATATTTGAATGTTTTCATATCATTATCATTTTATATTTATTGCTTCTTAGAAAGAGACATTTAAACCAAGTGATACAGACTTCGTGATAGGATAACACTGTCCGTTCGGAGTATCCAACTCGGGGTCCCACATTTTAAACTTTGAAAATTGCAGCAGATTAGATCCGGCAATGAAGATACGCGCACTTTGAATAAAGTTCGGTAACAGCGTCTTTTTAGAGAAGCTATATCCTACCTCGATATTTTTCAACCGCAACATGCTCATATTACGCAGCCACCAAGTGGATGACTGTGCATTATTCTTGTTTTCCATACGCGAAAGACGAGGCCAAAATACATTCTGACTTGGATTTTCGGGAGTCCACCGATCATTGTAATTGGAGTAAATAGCCCCCCAACCGTCACCGCTTCCCGGAATAAAAGCATTCTTACCAGCACCAATCACACGGTAAGTCTCGCCATTACCCTGAAAGAAAAAGCCAAGATCAAATTGCCGGTACTTCACAGTCGCACCAAAACCATACACCAATTGAGGATCTATTGTACCACCGATAGCCGTTTCATCAAAACTATCTACAACGCCATCATCATTAAGGTCTTTATATTTGATATCGCCTGGGCGTACCGGTCCGAAGGTATGCCTAGGAAGTCCCTCCTTCAGCGAACCATCTGCCTTGAAATCATCTTCTGTAAACAACCCATCGTCTACAAGTCCGAACAATTGATTGATACGGTGTCCTGTGCGGGCACGATTTGTTCCTACTACAGAAAGCGGTTCATCCATTTCCCTTATTTTACTTTGTGCATAAGTAAAAGTTCCCTGTAACATGATAGTCCAGTCCTTGCCCAATTGCTTATTAAAGGCCAGTGACAAATCAACACCTTGATTGCTCGCCTCACCATAGTTGGCAAAAGGTACTTGAATAAATCCCGCGGTAGAAGGTATAGTCTGACGTTGCAGGAAAATATCATAACGGAGATCATAGAAATAATCGACAGACAAATCTAAAGCATTCCATAGCCCCAAATCGATACCGACATTGAGTTTCTTTACTTTTTCCCAAGTCAGAAGAGGAGAACCGGCCAATCCCTCTTGTTTACCATTTGCATAACCATAGTTGTTATCAACACCCCAGTAGTAACCATCCGTCACATCAATTGTAGTCAGATAAGGAAAACGGATGTCCCTGCGGTTCTGACCGAGACAATCATTACCGACCAATCCATAAGAGCCGCGAAGTTTCAAAGTAGAAAGAGTATTCTTATAGCGTTCCATAAAGGGTTCTTCTGATATCACCCAGCCCAGAGCTACTGAAGGGAAGAATCCGAAGCGATGTCCACTGGCAAAGTTCTCAGAACCGTTATAGCCAAAATTGACTTCACCTACATAACGACTGTCATACGTATAAGACGCACGTCCTGCTATGCCTTGAAAACGGAATGGCAGTTTCTCGCCTTCATCAAGGCTACGCTGGTTATACATAAACATTGCACTAATGGCATGCTTGCCGAATGTCTGGTCATAATTGATTGAACCTTCAAGATAGACACTCTTCGTTCCAAACTCGGCCTCTTTCATGTAATCAAGATAGGGCTTACCATAACTCTGAATAGTAAGATTAAGCGTGCCGTCCGGATTACGTCTGGTGGCTGCTGCATCGTAGTAATTCGGTTCCTTGGTACGAAGCACAGAGTTAGCGGAATAACTATCGAATGAGAAAACTCCTTTCACCTTTAATCCCGGCAACAGGAACTTTAAGTCTTGTTCAACAGAGAACAAAGACTCTATCTTGGTAGTATTGGTATTTTTATATCCATTTTGCGTCGTTACAGCCCATGGATTATTATGTTGGCCATGTTTGGGAATCTCACCAGTGGAGTAACGTGTAGGATGTACATAAGGGGGAGTAAAAAAAGCATCTTCATACAATTTCGGAGCTCTGTCCGGTGCACTTGTTCCTTCCTGTAAATACCCGCCGATGCTAACACGTAACAGAGTGGTTGGTGTCACATTCACATCCACATTCGAGCGTAAGTTATAACGGCGTAGCCTAGTAGATGAATCCCACTCCTGACGTGAATCATTCTCAAGAAGTCCCTTCTCCGAATAAACTGAAGCAACCAACGAATAACGAAGAATCTCACTACCACCACTTACTTCGAGGTTAGCACGTGTGTTATGCCCCATATCTTTCATAATTGCATCTATCCAGTCTACATCCGGATAGAGGTCAGGGTCTTCACCCGTACGATATTTCTCAATATCCTTATAAGGTGCCGGTAAACCTTCGTCAGCATACAGTTCGTTCATCAGGCTCAGATAGTCATACGAACCGATTAACTTAGGTGTTTTTCCCAACATGGTAACGGCCTGCTCAAAACGTACATTCACTGAAGGCTTTCCTATTTTACCACGCTTCGTATTGATCAGGATAACACCATTCGCACCGCGGACACCATATACTGCGCTGGCAGATGCATCTTTCAGTATGGAAAATGACTCTATTTCAGCAGGATCAATATTATTCAGATCTCGTTCGATGCCATCAACAAGAACCAAGGGATTATTGCTTCCTTTGAAAGACGAGATACCTCGGATAAAGAAAGTGGAATTATCATACCCCGGTTCCCCAGTACGTTGCGCCCCAATGACTCCTGCCAGTTGTCCTATTAAGTTAGTACTCATGGAACGACTTGTACCTACCTGTAATTTCCTTGGCTCGATAGTAGTAACGGCACCCACCACAGAAACTTTCTTCTGCTTGCCAAAACCTACCACCACCACCTCGTCTAATGTCTTTGCATCTTCTTTCAGTGCCACATTGACATTCAACTGATTCCCAACAGTGATTTCTTGTGACTCGAAACCTATATACTGGAATACAAGTACGGATTTCTTATCCGGAACAGTAATAAAATAGTTTCCGTCCACATCAGTAACAGTACCCGATGTTGTTCCCTTTATGACGATATTCACTCCCGGTAATGGTTCACGCTGCGTATCCCGTACGGTACCATTTATCGCAATTCCTTTCTTTTGCTGAGTAACTTCCGTTACACCGGCATTGTCAAATGTATGTGCTTCCATAGTCGATATCGATTTAGTATAGTCATCCTCAGCTGCAAGAGGAAAACTCACTAAACCCAGTAAACCGACAAAGCATACTCGCTGTAAATTAATAATCAGTGCTTTCTTGTACATGATTAGATTGATTTGATTAACATTAATAGTATACATCTCTCTTGTATATGCTTATATCAAAGCATAAAATATTTGAAATCGTTTCTGTTTCTTCTTGATCATTGCATAGGCACTACATCTTTTAAAAGTTAAACTTATTTCTATCAATTCATAGATTCTCACTTAATTCTTCCAATGACTTGCCTTTCGTTTCGGGAAAATATAGCCAGGCCACCAGCATCTGCAACAGCATCATAATGGAGAAAAATCCGAAAGTGAAAGCAAGTCCGCTCCCCCCATTTTCCGCTATCACCGGAAAACAGAATGTTATCAGGGCCGCGAAAAGCCAATGGGTCAAACTGCCCAACGATTGTCCTTTGCTCCGCACTGAGTTAGGAAAGACCTCAGCTATCAGTACCCAGATTACAGCACCGGTAGACATACCGAAGAAAGCGATATAAAATAAGATTGAAACTAACAGAGGAATGCCACCCAGATCGAAGACAAAGAATATGTAGGAAGCAATGCCCAAACACACCGCCATACCTATTGAACCAAACATAAGCAATTTACGCCGACCAGCTTTATCTATCAGCAGGAAACCCATAAATGTAAAGACCAGATTCACGATGCCAATAGCTACAGATTGTAGCAAAGAATCTTCCGACGATAAACCACTTTGCTCAAATATTCTCGGTGCATAATACAAGATAGCATTAATTCCGGAAAATTGATTAAACATAGCAACCAGAAAAGCAACAATGATAGCTTTCTTATTATTTTTAGTGAAAAGAGCACCTTTTTGGGTAATATTCTTCCTAATCTGTTGCTGTATAGACCCGACTACTTGCTCTACCTGCGTATCATCAATCTGCATCAATATCTCTTTGGCCTGAACTATCCTATTCTTCATTACCAGGAAGCGAGGACTTTCGGGAACAAAAAACAATAGGATGAAATAGATTAAAGCAGGAACTCCCTCAATACCCAGCATGATACGCCATGAATAATCCGACAAATCATATAGCAGGTAGTTGGAAACATAAGCCATCAGTATACCGAATATCACATTGATCTGAAAAATAGCAGTCATCTGTCCTCTCACTTTAGCCGGAGCCACTTCTGATATATACATAGG
>ENA-ORUN01002287-ORUN01002287.1-human-gut-metagenome-genome-assembly--contig:-NODE-2287-length-15771-cov-3.832973_pt1 | contig 15771 bp, 7 predicted proteins | sample MGYA00242080_ERZ509209 | MGnify/ENA primary metagenome ERZ509209 (study PRJEB26280, sample SAMEA2338786) | human gut metagenome | biome: human gut; feature: human-associated habitat; material: faeces... | reverse complement strand
GGGCTGATCGTCAGCCAATCGGCTGCCTATAGGTCTCATTGATACATTCGGTCATCCGATTAGTGCATTTGCGCGGACAATTAGTGCATTCGATCATCGGATTAGTACATCAGTGTGCAATTATTAGTACAATTAGCCGCCTAATTAGTACATTAGGACATAAAACAATGTCCTAATGTACTAATTAGATGCTAAAATACGATAAGTGCCATGTCCTAATGTATGAATTATCGCTATGAAGGGCGGAATGCGATGACGCAGGATGAACTTATGCAAGTGCTGCAGGCCGGTGAATCATCTATGGTCGAGTTCAAGCGCTGCAGCGAATTGCCTCATACGGATACTTTTGAGACTGTATGCTCATTCGCCAATCGTTCTGGTGGCAGCATTTATCTTGGCGTTGACGATGACGGTCAAGTGCTCGGCGTCGATTCTAAGCGCGTTAGTGAGATAGAGCGCAACGTTGTCAACGTAGTGTCTAATCGTAAGATGTTCGAACCGGCTCCAATGGTGGAAACGGAACATATCGAGTACGACGAACGGATTATTGTTCGTATTTGGGTAGCTCCGAGTTCTTCGGTTGTGCGGTTCAAGGGCGCAGTGTTTGATCGCATTGCTGATGTGGATACACACATCGAAAGCGATATCCAGATTAGTCAAATGTATATTCGCAAGCAGAACTACTATTCCGAACGGCGAATTTTCCGTTACGTGACTCCGTTTGATTTGCGTCCTGAGCTGATTGCGCGAATGCGGCAGCTGGCGGTCGCTCAGCGAGCTGGGCACCCTTGGGAAACTATGTCTGACGAAGAACTGTTCCGCAGCGCCAAGCTATACGATCGTGATTACACGACCGGCGAAGAGGGCTTTAATCTTGCTGCAGTGCTGCTCTTGGGCAAGGATGAAGTCATTTCCTCGGTTTGCCCAGCGTATATTACTGATGCCGTGGTTCGGCGAGACAATATTGACCGATACGATGACCGACTTATGGTGCGGACCAACTTGTTCGATTCGTACGAGCAACTCCGTGAATTTACTGAGCGGAATCTGCCTGACCGCTTTGTGTTAAAGGGCGATAAGCGAGTGAGCCCGCGTACGATGATCGCCCGTGAATTGGTGGCAAACAGCCTCATGCATCGGGAGTATTCCAGTCCGGTGGTGGCGCGTGTCACCATTGATAATGAATCCATCCGGACGGTTAATGCTTCGCGCTCATTCTTTGAAGGTCGAATGAAGCTGGGCGAGTTCACGCCAATGCCAAAGAATCCGATTATCGCTAATGTGTTTGTGCAGACCGGCATAGCCGAGCAGCTGGGTAGCGGACTGCGGAATCTGATAAGAGCGTCCCGGCAATATACTGAGCGAGAGCCTGAGTTCCGCGATGGTGACATATTCGAGGCGACGATTCCTATTGTTCCTGCGCTGAAGACCGTGGATGGTTCTGGTTTTGCTAGCGTGAGATCTGTAGTTGAGAAAGATGCCGAAGAGGGTGCGAGGCTCATTGGCGGGGAACGTGTGGATGGTAAGAAAGCAGATGCAACCGCATCGGGTGAAATTGATTCGCGGGCAGCGATGCTGTCGGCGATGAATCGACGCTTGACAGAGGTTGACTATGTGACTGTACCTGAACTCGCCAAGATAACAGAGCTCGATAACAGAACAGTCCGCAAATTCCTAAACGGTTTAGTTGCGCAAGGAAAGCTGATTGCTGAAGGCAACACGCGTGGTCGGCGTTATCGGAAGGGATAGCGGGCGCGATATCTCGATGCAGTGGGATTCACTTAAGGGCTACGGCAAATATGATTCGTAGCGATTGGGCCAGCGCAATTCGAATGGCTCATGACTTTGTGCGTCGTTTGTGGTCTCTGAAGTTGTTTGCTGGGTGACGGTTTTGTGATAAAATCGCTCATATCAAAATGTTTGCGTAAACATTTTGGCTGCGCCGAAAGAAGGAGTCGACGTAGGTCATGTATCAGGCAAAGAGGCCGGCTCAGTGAAGCAAAGGCCGATTTTTCCGGTATAAGGCGGACAGCAGGAACACTAAGGAGACCAATGAAGGTACTGAGCAAATCGCTTGCTGCAATGGTTGCGGCGGCAACACTAGTGGGAGGAGGGGCGTTTGCGGTTGCCGGCACTGCGTATGCGGCTGATAACGATGCCATTACCGTGACCCCGAACCCGTGGTATGCCAACAGTTTCGATGGCTGGGGCACCTCGCTGGCTTGGTTCGCCAACGCCACCGGCAGCCTCGGCGAGGAATCGGCCATCACCACCAATCTCGGCGATGACGCTTCCAAGGCTAAGGCTGTGGAATACGGCAAACAGCTGCGCGAACAGTTCTACCAGTCCATCTTCGGTGATGAAGGACTGGACCTGAACATGGCCCGCTACAACGTGGGCGGCGGCAATGCCTCCGATGTTGCCTACGGCTACCCATTCATGCGCCAAGGCGCTGCCGTGCCTGGCACGTGGAAAGATGACGCCACCGGCTCCGGCACGTATGGCAATGGCGTAACCACCAAGCAGGCCGACAAAGACAAGCTGGCTGCGGCATTCGACCCGACTGACGACAACCAGTATGACTTCTCCAAGTCCGCCGCCCAAGACTGGTGGATTGAGCGCGGTGCCACCGGCGATAACCCCGACATCACCGACGTAGAGGCCTTCGCCAACTCCGCTCCGTGGTTCCTGACCAACAGCGGTTACGCCACTGGTGGATACAACTCTGGTAGCAATAATCTTGCAAACCCTGAGAAATTCGCTCAGTACATGACCAAGAACGTCGAGCACCTCGAAAGCCTTGGCGCAAACGTTGACACGGTCGAGCCGTTCAACGAGTCCGAGACCAGTTACTGGGGCACTCCGGGCGACATGGCTTCGAAGTACACCGATGAGAGCGATGACAACACCAAGCTCATTAACAACTACTGGGATAAGTACTACTCCGACAAAGATAGGTCCGTCACCCCATACTCCAACGCGCTGAAGAAGCCGCAGGAGGGTATGCATGTCAGCAACGCCCAGCAGCAGCAGACGATTACCGCACTCGCTGAGGCGCTCAAGGACAATGATGACACCATCATCGCAGCCACCGATGCCACGAACTCCGCCGACTTCGTCAAGTCGTACAACCAGTACCCGCAGGCGATCAAGGACCTTATCGGCCAGTACAACGTTCACGCCTACTCCGACAGCAACCAGATGCAGTCGCGCGATATCGCTCAGGCAGACGGCAAGAAGCTGTCGATGAGCGAGGTGGACGGCTCCTGGCAGTCTGGCTCCTACAACCCGTACGGTTTCGACAACGCGCTGGGCATGATGAGCAAGATCAGCTCCAACGTCACCCGCCTGCAGTCCAAGGACTTCACCTTCTGGCAGGTGGTCGAGGACCTCTACAACATGCAGATGGGCTCGAATGTGAATCCGGCCGGTGAGAACACCAACTGGGGCACCGTGCTCATCGACTTCGACTGCACCGTGGCTGGCATGGACGGCAAGCTCTACTCCGAGCGCCGCGTGAACAACAACGGCGGTACCACCGATGGACTTGAACCGTGCACGGTTATTGCAAACGCCAAGTACAACGGCGTCAAGGCCATCACCCACTTCATCCACGCGGGCGACAAGGTCATCGCCAACAACGATGAGGACAACAACATGACTGCCACCTCCGACGATGGCAAGACACAGACCGTCATCCACCGCAACTCCGGCACCTCTGACCAGACCTTCGTCATCGACCTGTCGAAGTACGGCGAGATTGCCGACAACGCTTACGGTGAGCTCTACCTGACCACCGAAACCTCTGCCGAAGACAAGAACGCGGGTGTCGATTCCGCCACTCCGGAAGTCTTCGCCAAGACCAGCAACGTCAAGCAAGCTGAAGGCTCTGTGATGATTGACAAGGCTGCCAAGACCGCTACGGTCACTGTGCCCGCCCGTTCTATCGCCTCCATCCAGCTCACTGGCGTGACCGGCTACGCTAAGGATGCTGCCGTCGAGACCGGCGACACTTACCAGCTCGTTGGTAAGCAGTCCGGCAAGGCCGTGGCTGATACCACTTCTGGTGATTCCGCGCTGTCCCTGGCCAACGTCGCTTCCGATGCCGAGAACGCCAAGAAGCAGACTTGGACCTTTACCCAGATCGAGCAGCCCGCCGACTCCGAGCGCCCTGATCTCAAGGCTTATGTGATTACTAACGCCGAAGGCAAGGTGCTGGTGTCCAAGGATGGCACGAACGCGCTTTCCAACGAAACGGTTGAGGCCGCTAAGTCCGACCCGGCTGCCAAGTGGATTCTCAACACTTCCGATGGTTCGACCTACCAGCTGCTCAATGCCGCGACTAAGACGAACCTCGATGTGGATAACTCTGGTACCACAGTCGGCACGAAGGTTGGCTTGTGGCAGTCACCGAGCGGCACTTCGCCGTCCGCCAACCAGACATGGACTCTACGCAATGTAACGCCGACCAGCCAGAAGACCGTGAACGTGCAGACCGCCGTTAACGAGAAGGCCGCGCTGCCGACCGAAGTCACGCTCTACTACACCTGGGGCGAAGGCAAGGCCACGGTTGCCAACTGGGATACTTCCAAGGTCGATGTGGCCAAGGAAGGCACCTACGAAGCCACCGCTACCGCCACCGATGTGTACGGCAACGAGTTCAATGTCGCCGCTACGGTCTACGTTGGCGCGCTCACCGTTTCCGATCCGGTATCGGCTACAGTGCTGGCCGGCACCAGTGCGAGCGAGGCGAAGGCCGCGCTTGAGGCTGCGCCGGTGTATCTGCACGTCAAGGCATCGCCTGCATTCGAGGGCGATGCGGCTAAGGTTACGTGGAACTTCGATGGGCTTGATACCAAGCTCGCCGATGCCAAGGCTGGCGACAACATTGCCGTGGCCGGTACCTACCAGCTGGACGACACGACCACGATTGCGCTGAAGGGTACGATCTATGTCACCGCCGCCACGCCTGAGAATGTGGCCGACACTGCTTCCAACCTGACTGTGACCAACCAGCAGACGGAATACAGCAAGGGCGACCAGTGGAAGAAGCTCACCGATGACGATACGTCGGCCGAGGCTTGGGTGACGTGGAACGCAAAGAATGATTACTCTGCCAGCCCGACCGCCACGGTGAACTTCGGCGAAGAGCGAGAAGTCACCGGCCTGACCATCACCTATGGTGACAAGGCTCCGGCATCCGCCAAGGCTGAGTACACCACTGATGGCACCACATGGACGCAGTTCGGCAGCGAGGTCAAGCCCAAAGCCGGGCAGACTGTTACGTTCACTCCTGAAGATGGTTCACTCAAGGCCACGCAGGTGCGTATCGTCAACACGCAGAACGGCGACTTCATGAACGCTACCGAGATCGAAGCCTTTGTGGTTCCGGTTGTCGGAGGCGTGAAGAACATCGCCGCGGCCTCTGGCACGAACTTCTCGGTGAACTTCCAGGAGGGTGCCTCCGCTTCCAAGGCCATCGATGGTGACACTACGTCAAAGGGTTGGTCCACTTGGGCTTCCACCGCCTCGACGGTGGACCCGGTCGCCACGTTCACCTTCGACGAAGCTCAGACCATCACCGAAGTGAAGACCTTCTTCTACTACGATGGTCGTGCGTCTTGGCCGAAGAGCCAGACGCTGGAATACCAGGATGAGGCTGGCGAATGGCATGAAGTCGGTACCAAGGATGGCTGGAAGACACAGGCCGGCGATGCCGGCTCTGGCTCCGACGGCATCACCGCCGCCGACACCCCGACCGTTGACTTCGTGCTCGACACCCCGGTAAAGGCCAAGGCCATCCGCCTGACCAACACGTTGCAGGACACCAAGGTGTACATCAACGTGGCCGAAATTCAGGTGTTCGCACAAGACAGCACGGTACTCACCCCGCAGCCGGCATCCGATGCCACGCTGGGCGACCTGCGTCTTGACGGCGAGACCATCAAGGGCTTCGCTGCTGATAAGACCGACTACACAGTTGATCTTCCGTTCGGTGCTGAGGCAAACCCGGTGCTGCAGGCCTTCGCCGCCGACAATGCCGCCACCGTCAAGGTGACTGGCGACGCGGTTGAGAATGGCAAGCTTGGCGGCAAGGCCACCATTACGGTGACCTCAGCCGACGAGTCTGAGACGAAGACCTACACGGTGACCTTCAAAGCCTTCACTTTGGCTTCGCTCAAGGTGACCGGACCCACGAAGATCGAGTACGCCATCGGCGACAAGCTCGATACCGCCGGTCTGAAGGTTACTGCCGTCTATCAGAGTGGCGACAAGACCAAGGAAGTGCCGGTCGCTCTTGACGACCCGCAGCTTGCGATTGGCTCGTTCGACTCCACCACCGCAGGCAAGAAGGCGATTACCGTCTCCTACCGTGGTGTGACCGCGACCTTCAACGTCACGGTCAAGGCCAACGCAGTCGCCCCTGGCCCTGAAGAACAGAAGCCCGGCAGCACCAACAAGCCCGGTGCCACCGGCAACGGCAACAAGAACACGGTGGCCAACACCGGTTCCAATGTTGCCGCCATCGCTGGCGCTGTCGCTCTGCTGGCCGCTGCCGCGGGTGCATTGTTCATGCTGCGCAAGCGTGCATAGCACCCTCGCACAGTAATGGGGGAAGGAACAAGCCGGCAATATTGACTATTGCCGGCCGGTTCCTCCGCTCTTTGAGCATAATTGGTCCGACAAGTTGAATACTGAGTTTTCAGTATCGGTATATTGATTTGTCGGCCCTTTTCTGACTTCGCGGATAGCGACATAACTGTTTGTTCAAAAAACCGTTATCATCAATCAAGGAACCAAATCAATGAAGATAAACAATAAGGGCAAGGGCGCTCTTATCGCGGCAATTACCGCCGCGGCAACGCTATTGTCATGCGGGCTGGCCGCTGCAAGTGCCAGTGCGGCAGGTGTGGATTACCTGCCTACCATCGGCCAAGTGCCGACATACACCAAGTTCCAGCCCACAGCCGATCCGGGCAAGAACGCTAGCGATTACTTCCAGCCATATTGGTATGCCAAGAACGCCAATGATAATGGCGGCACACACATCCAAGCGCACGGTGGCCAAGTGGTCAAGGTTGGCGACGCCTACTACTGGTATGGCGAAGACCGTTCTAACGGTTACGACAACAGCCCCGGTGTTCATGCTTATATGTCGACAGATCTATACAACTGGACCGATCTTGGTGTGGCGCTGCGTGCGGTGACCAGCAAATCTCAGTTGACGGATAAGAGCAATGCCGATTACGCCTACTTCGACAAGGCCTACAACCTGACCAAGTCCGACGGCAGTGTGGACGCTGCCAAGGCCGACGCAATCTTCCCGTACCTCAACACCAACCCCGATCAGGATGGTGATGGCGCGGTTGATTCCGTACAGGGCATTTTCGAGCGTCCGAAGATCATCTACAACAAGAAGAACAAGCAATACGTGCTGTGGTGGCATTCCGATGGAAGCACCACGCCGGGCGGTTCCAACTATGCACGTGCACTTGCGGGCGTGGCTGTTTCCGACAATCCGGCGGGCCCGTTCACTATGGTGGGTGCCTATCGTTTGCCTAACCAGAACAATTGGAAAGAAGCCGCAGGTAACCCCAGCTGGGGTGAGAACGGTGACAGCCGCGATATGACTGTGTTCGTGGATCCGAAGGACGACAGTGCCTATGTACTGTATTCTTCCGAAGCCAATGCCACGCTGTATATCGCCAAGCTTAACGATGATTACACCAATGTAGTCAAGACCACGAATGTGGACCAGTCCGAGGGACAAAAGCAGTACTCTGCTGACGGGCAGTACCCATACATTCTTGCAGACGGTACTACGGATGCCCCGGTGCGTGGCGAAGATTTCCAAATCGTCAAACAAAATGGTTCGCTGGAAGCTCCTGCCGTATTCCAATATGACGGGCGTTACAACATCATCGCATCTGGTGCAACCGGCTGGGACCCGAACAAGCAGACCTACTACACCGCCGACTCCATGCTGGGAAGCTGGACCCGTGGCGTGGAAAAGGACGATGCCAACGAGAACACGTGGTACAACAACATGCCGGAAGGCGCGGATGGTCTGTTGTCTGTGGGCGATACCCGCGGCACCACATTCGGTTCGCAGTCGGCTAGTGTGCTCGCAGTAGACCAGGAGAAAGGTCACTTCATCTACCTTGGTGACCGTTGGGATTCCGGTAAAGCCGATTCCACCTATGTTTGGCTGCCGCTGACCATCGGTGAGAACGGCACCATCGAAATGCATAATCCTGCTCAAGAAGGCGAGCCCGACGGCTGGGATCTGAACTATTGGGACAACCATGGTAGCGCCAAGGGCAAGCTGGTCAACTGGACTGTGGAAACCGGCGATGATCTCCCGAAGACCGTGAACACGGGCGGAACCGTTACTCTGCCGGACACCGTCAACGTCAAGGAAGGCGACGATACCATTGCTACCAAGGTGACATGGAATGTGGAAGGCGGTACGGCAGTCAGCAAGTCGACCAAGGCTGCCGGCAGCACCTACGCATTCAATGTGCCGGGAACCTACACCATTACAGGCACTCTTGCCGAGAGCAGCAACTTCAACCCGGGCCGCACATTCCGCAGAACCATCGACGTTTCCTGCTCCAACCCGATTTCCGGAAGTTGGAAGGAAGCCCATTGGAAGGGCGGCAGCGCGTGCCAGGTCGCCGCATCCGGCGGTACCTATGACTTCACCGTTACGGACAACGCCAATCGTGGTGTCTGGACGGATCGCAACGAGGGCAGCGCGGTGTACCAGCCTGATGCTCTGGACGTGAACGAAACGTTGGAAACCACGGTCAAGCCGCTCGACTTGGGCGGTAATGGCGATCCGCGTGCCGGCCTGGTGGTTCGTAACGGTCTTGCTGACGCTAACGGCGGCAAGGGATATGCCACGTTACTTGCCAGCCCAAGCGGCATTTACATGCAGTACGATTCCAATGCCGATGGCTACATCGATAAGGAAACATCGCATGTTGGTGCCGGCTTCGGCGACCAAGTGCAACTCAAGCTGGAGCGCGCCGCAACCGATACCCTGAAAGGCTACTGGCGTGCTTCCGCGAACGATGAATGGCAGGATGTCGCTACGGTAACGCTGACCGGTGCGGACGCAACCGGGCTCGATGCCGGTGTCTTCGCCACGTCGAACAGCAATGCCGGCGCATTCACCGTGGCCTTCAACGGCACTGCGTTCGGTTCGCAGACTGCTGCTGTGGAGTCCATCGCGGCTAAGGACCCTGAAGCCACTATCGCCAAGGGGCAGATGCTCGCGCTTCGGGACGTGACGGTTACCGCCACGCTCACCAATGGCAAAACGCGTGTGCTGGAGCCAAGCGAATACACGCTGGAAGGCTTCGACACCACCAAATTGGGCGAGCAAACCGTGACGGTGCGTCTTGTCGCTGATTCTTCAGTAACCGCCACGTTCACCGTGACTGTGGAAAGCAACCTTGCCCGGTTGTTCTGCTCGTCCGCTGCGGCCTCGAAGTATGAGCCGGCCAGTAGCTGGGCCTCCGCTTCTACGGCCGACCTGACTTGCGACAACAACCTGAGCACCAACTGGTCGAACTGGGGCACCGGCGACACCTCGCCGTGGCTCAGCTACACCTTCGATAAGGCATATCAGCTGGGCAAGCTCAGCGTTGCGGTGGATAAGGCCAAGGGCGAGGCCGCTCCGAAGAGCTTCACTGTATCGTACCTAGCTGAAGACAGCGCCACGTGGACTGATGCCACGCTGCCGGCAGTCACTGTGAATGGTGCTGCTGGAGCCGTGACGGAAGCCGATGTGAGCGCTCTGCCCGCCACCAAGGGCATTCGCCTCAACTTCACCTACGCCGATGGCAATGACTATGCCAAGATCGCTGAAGTACGCATCGCCGAAGGTGAAGCGACACCAGAGCCGCAGCCGTCTAGTAACGCCAATCTTGCTGATCTGACTGTGGATGGCAAGACGGTTGACGGATTCTCCGCGGATACCACTAAATATGCCGGTGCGCTGGCTGGAGATGCTGCTTCCTACCCGACGGTGGAGGCGACTGCTGCTGACGCAAAGGCTACGGTGCAAGTGGAGCAGGCTTCGGCCGAGAACAACGGCGTGGCCACGGTGACTGTAACTGCTGAGGATGGCACGGCGAAAACCTACGCAGTGACATTCGGCGAACTGCCTCAGTTGGCTGAGCTTGCTGTGGAAGTGACCAAGGATTCCTATCAGGTAGGCGATAAGTTCAACGCTGCCGATGTGAAGGTATCCGCCATTTACAAAGTCGGCGATACTGAAACGCTGCGCAAGCTGATTGATCCAACTGATGGTGATCTGAAGTTCACTGGCTTTGATTCTGCCACCGCAGGCACGAGGACCATCACCGTCTCTTATCGTGGCGTGAACGCGACGTTCGAAGTCACGGTCACGGCCACGGAGGTCACTCCCGGCCCTGGAGAGCAGAAGCCCGGCGATACCAACAATCCTGGCAACACTGCTAAGCCCGGTAGCACTGCCACGAATAAGCCGGCTGCTAATGGCGCTGCGCCCCTTTCGAATACGGGTGTTGCCGTGGCTGCCATTGCGGTCGTGGTTGTGGTGCTGGCAGCTGCGGCTGGTGCCTTGCTCGTCATCCGCAAACGCCGCGCATAACCATGGCAACTGCTGAGTAGCGTGGATTGCGTTGCTATTGAGCAATCTGCGATTCACGCCACTCAGCGAGTGCACCCGAGTGCGCCCGAGCTTGCGCAATGCAGGCGCAATACAGTGCAAACAGTACAAAGCAACAATAATGGCCGGTCTGAGCCAGCTGCTCCATGCGAGGGCAGTTGGCTCAGACCGGCCATTGTGTCTGCAAGTACATGCAATTAGAGCATGAACATGTGGAAGCCGTTGAGCGTTACTGGTTGTTTTGCTTTGTTGTTGCGCTCAGCAGTGCGACGGACGTCCGCCCGCAGTGTAGTGCAGCGCTCCGTGAACCAGCGCCGATGTGAAATGCATGTTGCACATGCCCGCTTCTTCTGCTTCGTGCGTGCAGCCGGCGATGCTGCATAGGTTCATCCCCCGAATCATGGTCATACCCCCTCTTTGGGATGGCATCCGTGCCGCCATCTGCCTTCAGAGCATAGCGGACAATTGTTGCATTGCCTAGGCGGTACAACGCTTTCTGTGGCCTGTATCACATCCTTGCCGGCGTTCTGCGGCGTGGTTGGGCGTGTACATGTGCACTTGTGCGGTTTTGTTGTGTGTGATTTGGGTATACGGATAGAGTTTCTTCTCTGCAGTGGCAAGGGCCTCTCGGCCGGCGAGCCGGCTGATTTCTCCCATGCGTTGCTCAATGATTTCCGTTTTGCGAGTCTGAACGGCAAAATAGCTCTGGAGAAGTGCCACTTCTTCTTTCTTTGGATCACCGTTTTGAGCAATGAGATAGCAGGCGTATCGGGAGTGCTGAGTTCGCTGGTTTTGCGTGTGATTTCGTCGCGGTTCATGGGTGTGTCCTTATGTTTTTCATGACCATTTTCGTGACTCCACGAAAATGGTCAAAGCGAATAATTGCAATGGTTTTGAGGTATGGGCGCGCTCCGCCCAACTGGTCTGTCTTCGTCCGCCTTTTCGACCAGATGCCTCATGGAGCACAATGCCAACGTCGCTACCGTTGGCCCAGCAAATATTCTTAGACGACGCCCCGAAGTGAATATCTATGCGGCTTTCAGAATATCAAAGAGCGTGGAGTGTGTGCATTATGCGTTCCAAAAATAGTTTCTAGTAGCGAATTGTTTACGGTGTGAGATATTCTTGGGATGTTTGCGGCGCTCTGCCGTGTAGCGAATGGAAATGGATGGTGCTCTTATGGGATTTGAGCAGGAAGCAGTTAGTGAACTGTATGCCAGCGTGTGGGGCAATCGTTCGACAATGCAGAGGGAATTCACTCGTGGAGCCCATGGTGAGCAGTTCGTGCTCCGGGAGCTGTCCATGAAGGGGACGCAAACGCCATCGCAATTGGCATCGGCGCTGCAGGCCAGTTCCGGCCGCATCTCCACTGTGCTGTCGTCTCTGGAGAAAAAAGGCTGGGTCACGCGTGACATTGATTCCAAGGATCGGCGCATTATTCGCGTGAATCTCACTGATTCCGGGCGCGAGCAGTCTCATCGGATGATAGAGGAAATGCGTTCCGCGATTTGCTGGATTTTCTCGCAAATGGGGGAGCGGCGCACGCGCGAATTCGTTGACCTGGTGTCTGAGTTCACCACATATATGTCGATTTGCCATCCGGGACAGCCTCGGCCGACTGCTGAACAGGTGCGTGAGGCATTCGTGGAGCGGGGCAAGCGCGTGGCTGAACACATGGCAGCTAAGCGCGCGGAGAACTAATCGGCAAGGCTAATTGAGGACGCTCACAGCGAACATGCAGAAGTGCGCGTAATATCTCACAGTGTAAGTAATCAAACAATAGAAACTATTAAGACATCGTGAACCGATAATCACCGATAACCCAGCCAACTTAAGAACCAATCGCCAATAACCAATAACCAACCCAACCAACACAAGGGGAAACCAATGCTTCGCATCATGAAATACCTCTCCAAAGCGGAGATCGGTCAGATGCTCATCGCTCTGGTGACCATCGTCGGGCAGGTCTACTTCGACCTGAAACTGCCCGACTATATGTCAGACATCACCACGCTGGTCGAAACGCCGGGCAGCCACATGAAGGACATTTGGATTGCCGGCGGCAAGATGCTGCTCATCTCGCTCGGATCCGCGGCGTGTGCCATCATCACCGGCTACATCGCTGCGCGCGTGGCGGCCTCGTTCACCCAGCGTCTGCGCTCGCTCGAATTCCGCAAGGTCGAGTCCTTCGGCCCGGCCGAAATGAGCAAGTTCTCCACCGCCAGCCTCATCACCCGCTCCACCAACGACGTCACGCAGGTGCAGATGTTCATCACCATGGGTCTGCAGCTCATCGTCAAATCGCCGATTATGGCAGTATGGGCCGTGTGCAAGATCGCCGGCGAAGGCTTCGAATGGACGCTCGCCACCGGAATCGCCGTAGTGATTCTGCTGGCGGCCATCGTCATCATGATGGCCATGGTCATGCCGAAATTCAAGGCCATGCAGGCCCTGACCGACAACATCAACCTCGTGGCCCGCGAGAACCTCACCGGCCTGCGTGTGGTGCGCGCCTACAACGCCGAGGACTACCAGGAAGCCAAATTCACCAAGGCCAACAAGGACCTCACCGACACCCAGCTGTTCACCAACCGCGTCATGGCGTTCATGATGCCGCTGATGAACACCATCATGAACGGTCTGATGCTTGCCGTCTACTGGATCGGTACCTACCTGATCGATGCCGCCGGGCTCAAGGACAAGCTCACCGTGTTCTCCAACATGGTGGTGTTCTCCAACTACTCCGTGCAGGTCATCATGAGCTTCCTGCTCATGAGCATGGTGTTCGTGCTCTGGCCGCGCGCCGACGTGTCCGCGCAGCGCATCATGGAGGTACTCGACACCGAGCCGATCGTCGAGAACGGCACCAAAACCGCCGCCGACGTGGCCAAAACCGGTCAGCGAGGCACCGTGGAATTCCGCAACGTCAGCTTCACCTACCCGGATTCGCGCGAGGCGATGCTGGAAGGCATCAACTTCACCGCCGAGCAGGGCCAGACGGTGGCGTTCATCGGCTCCACCGGCTCCGGCAAGTCGTCTCTTATCAATCTCGTGCCGCGCTTCTATGACACCAGCCAAGGCCAGGTGTTGGTCGACGGCGTGGACGTGCGCGACTACGACCTGAAGGCCCTGCGCGACAAGATCGGCTACGTGCCGCAGCAGTCCGTGCTGTTCAAGGGCACCGTGGCCTCCAACGTGAGCTACGGCGATCAGCCGGGCGACCCGGCGGAGGTCGAGATGGCCGATACCTCCACCCCGGCCGGGCGCAAGCGCGAGGCCGCGTTGATCGCCGCTGGCAAGGCTGCGGAAGGTGCCGATATACCGGCCGAGCAGCTGAATCGCGTCAGGGCCGCCGCCGACGTGGCGCAGGCCAGCGAGTTCGTGGCGCGCATGGACGGCGGGTATTCCGCCGCGATCGCCCAAGGCGGATTGAACGTGTCCGGCGGCCAGAAGCAGCGCCTGTCGATTGCGCGCGCGGTGTACCGTCACCCGGAAATCCTGATTTTCGACGACTCGTTCTCCGCGCTCGACTTCAAGACCGACCGCGAAGTGCGCGACGCGCTCGCCCGCGAGGCCAAGGATTCCACCAAGCTCATCGTGGCCCAGCGCATCGGCACCATCATGAACGCCGACCGCATCGTCGTGCTCGACGACGGCAAGGTCGTGGGTCAGGGCACGCACAAGGAACTGCTCGACAACTGCGACGTATACCGCCAGATCGCCGAATCCCAGCTCAGCCAGTCGGAGCTTACGGCGTAGGGGGGGGCGGCAGCGGTAGCTCCCCATGTCAGGGGCTGAGCCGTAAAGGGAACAGCCCAGTGGGCTGTTCCCAGGCGAAGACGAGCTGATAAGCGAGCGAATAAAACAGCACAGCTGACTGAGGGGTAGTCGCGTACGGCTTCTCTCCCTCCGGCGCTTCGCGCCACCTCCTTCATCAGAGGGAGGTCAATACGGACTTTTAAGGAGTAAAACAAATGCCAAGAGGACCAATGGGCGGCAGGCGTGCCGTCGAAGAGCCCCATGATTTCGGCAAAGTCATGGGCAAGCTCGTGAACTATTGCCGCAACTATCTTCCCGTCATCATCATCGCGCTCATCCTGGGCGCGGCCGGCACCGTCTGCCAGATCGTCGGCCCGGACAAGCTCAAGGACATGACCAACGAGATCGTCAAAGGTCTGCCCGCCATCGTTAACGGCAGACCGGTGATGAACTCGGTAGATTTCGGCACGGTGGGCCACATCGCCTGGACTTTGGTGGCCCTGTACGTGGGCTACGCCGTGCTCGGCTACGTGCAAAGCTGGATGATGGCCAACGTCACCCAGCGCACCGCCCAGCGACTGCGCGAATCGATCTCGGTCAAAATCAACAAACTGCCGCTCAAATACTTCGACAAGGTCAGCTACGGCGACGTGCTGTCCCGCATCACCAACGATGTGGACGCCATCGGCCAGACGCTGGGGCAGTCGCTCGGCTCGCTGATTACCTCGGTGACGCTGTTCGTGGGCGCGCTGGTGATGATGTTCTACAACAACGTGATCATGACCCTGTGCGCCATCGGTGCCAGCCTCATCGGCCTGATCATCATGATGGCCATCATGAAGTCCTCCCAGAAGTACTTCGCCCGGCAGCAGATGGCGCTAGGTGACGTCAACGGCCACGTGGAGGAGATGTACGCCGGCCACCTCATCGTCAAGGCATACAACGGCGAGGCCGATTCGATCCGCCGCTTCGAGAAGTACAACTCGGACCTCTACGAGTCCGGCTGGAAGTCGCAGTTCCTCTCCGGCCTGATGATGCCGCTCATGAATTTCGTGGGCAACTTCGGCTACGTGGTGGTGTGCGTGGTGGGCGCGGCGCTCGCGCTCGACGGGCAGATCGAGTTCGGCGTGATTGTGGCGTTCATGATGTATGTCCGCCTGTTCACCCAGCCGTTGGCGCAGTTCGCCCAGGCCTTCCAGAACCTGCAGCGTTGCGCGGCGGCCGCCGAACGCGTGTTCGGCTTCCTTGAGGAGCCGGAGATGGAGGACGAATCCGGCAAGCAGGCCCTACTCGGCAAGAACTACATGGGCGGCCACGAAGTGAAGGGCGACGTGGAATTCAGCCACGTGCAG
>ENA-ORUN01002280-ORUN01002280.1-human-gut-metagenome-genome-assembly--contig:-NODE-2280-length-15795-cov-2.268996_pt1 | contig 15795 bp, 15 predicted proteins | sample MGYA00242080_ERZ509209 | MGnify/ENA primary metagenome ERZ509209 (study PRJEB26280, sample SAMEA2338786) | human gut metagenome | biome: human gut; feature: human-associated habitat; material: faeces... | reverse complement strand
TTGCTTCACGAGTTTTTACAGAGAATTTACCAAAACCTACAAAAGTTACTTCTTTTGATTCAATAAGTCCTTTTTCAATTCCTTTTAAAATAGAATCTAATACACGGCCAGCTTCTGCTTTACTAATTTGTGTATCTTCTGCTACATAATCGATTAAATCTTGTCTTGACATAATAATTGTCCATCCTTTCAAATTCTAATAAGGGCTTACCCTTACATATTAAAATTATCAAACTTTACACTTAAAATCAAGAAAAAATGCCATTTTTAGGCATTTTTTTCACTATATAACAAAGGCAATTAAATTACTTGACCCTTTGTTTACAATTTTTGTCACTGTTTGACTTAATTTATAACGGGTATTTTCAGGCATAATAGAAAGTTTAGCTTGAATTCCTTCTTTAACAATCACATCTAAACTACGGCCAAAAATCTCACTTTTCCAAATACTAGATGGATCTGTTTGATAATCTTTCATTAAGTAGTTAATAAGTTCTTTACTTTGTAATTCTGACCCGATAATAGGTTCAAAAGTACTTTCTACATCTACTTTCATCATATGAATAGAACTTGCAACCGCATGAAGTTTTACCCCATAACGATTACCTTGTTTGATTATTTCTGGAGTTTGTAGTTTCATATCATTAAGAGTTGGATAAACAATACCATAGCCAGTTGTTTTTGTTTGTTTTAAAGCATCTTTAATCGCGTCTAATTCTTCTTTACCTTCTGCATAAGTAGTAAATACTTTTAATAAACCAGCTTTCGAAGTCGCGGCATCTCCGACCAAACTTTTTAAAACACTTTGATATAAACTATCATCACTTTCTAAACGAATACTAACAATACCATTAGAAGTATCAAGGTTGCTAATATAAGCTTTAGAAATATATTCTGAAGATTCAAAGTGAGCTAAAATGTCTTCTACATCACGAACTTTATTAATACCGACAACACTTTCTCTTATTTTTTCTAAATAATGTTTTTTGATATCATGGGTATTTGGTAAAACATTAACCCATTTAGGAATATCTACCGCGATATCTAAGACTGGAAACTCATATAAGGCTTCTTTTAAAATATTTAAGATTTCTGGTTCTTCCATATTTTCAACATTGATAGGTAAAACTGGTACATTATAAGTAGATTGTAAGTTATCTTTAATACTTCTTGTTTCAGGATTATCTGGATGAGTCGTATTTAAAACGATAATAAAAGGTTTGCCAATACTTATTAGTTCGCCTACTACTTTTTCTTCGGCGTCTAAATAATCTTCTCTTTTTAATTCTCCAAAAGAACCATCTGTAGTAACCACAATACCAATGGTAGAATGATCTTTGATTACCTTCTCAGTACCTATTTCTGCGGCTTCAACAAAAGGTACAGATTCGGAAAACCATGGTGTTTTTATCATTCTTGGATTACCATCTTCATCAGTATAACCTAACGCATTAGGGATAACAAAACCAACACAATCAACTAATTTGACTGAAGCTTCAAAATCATCAATTTTTAATTTAGCACCACTAGAAGGTACAAACTTTGGCTCAGTCGTCATTATAGTTTTACCTTTAGCGCTTTGAGGAATCTCATCTAAACATTTTTTCTTTTCGTATTCATCTGTAATATTAGGTACAACCAAGTTTTCAATAACTCTTTTAATAAATGTACTTTTACCGGTTCTTACAGCGCCTACGACACCTAAGTAAATCTCACCATTTCCCCGTTTGGCAATTGACTCAAGTAATTCTTTCTTATTCATATCATCACCTAAAACACTATATGAAGGAAATTTGTGTTTAGACCAATATTAAATTTCATTTTAGATAAAAATTATACATTTATGGTGATTTTTTCATATTCTATACATTTAGACTCTAAAAGTTTAAAATCACAACATCTTTCTTTAACATTTAGTGGTAAAAAACCATTATCAAACTGTTTCCAAAATAGTTTAACTTTAGAAAATAATTTATTTTTATGATTATTTAAAAAAGTTGTTTGATTTTCAATTAAAGTTTTATATTTAATATCCTTAAGTGTTGGTAAAACCTCGGTAAGGCAAAAGGAAGGTGTTGGAATCATGTTATTTAAATTAACAACACCGAGATTGCCCTTATCTATTTTAAAAACATCAATTGCCTTTTCACTCATTTTTAAATGCTTTGGCTTTGGTGAAGATAAAGGTGCAAAATAATTAAGGTCATTATAAGTATAGACAACCCCAACATATGGTCGCGTCGCTTTTTTATTATAAGCCACTTTTGAATCAAATTTACGAAGATAATTAATATAATCCTCATCTAAATAGTAAATTTTTAAAGTTTTTAACATATTTCCATCTCCTTCTTTCAAAAAAAGACTAGGCAAATAAACCCAGTCCAACTTTTTTAACTCCCTACTATGGCAAGGGTATTCCAACTTTTTTAACTCCCTACTATGGCAAGGGTATTCCAACTTTTTTGAAATATGAACATTTCACTTATATCAAATGAACTAAACTTCATTTAATATACCCATACTATATCATATTTTTTTTTGATTGTAAAGTTACTTGAAAATGCTGAAAAGTTTGCCACCTTTTTCGCCATTATCGATATCTAAACGGGCAAAACCTAATTTAATTAGCATATCTACTAAAACTTGATGAGTTTCTAATTTATCATCTAAATAAGGAACATTATAGTAAACCTTACTACGTGATTCATATTCAAAGTCTGCCACATCACTGTTGTTTAAAACACTACGATTTAAAATAATCTTTTTACCACGTAATTTATCAAAAGCAGATTTGTCTTTACGAATTAGTTTATTAAGTTTAATAAGTCCTGGTTCAATAAGATATAAAACCTCGGTACAACTTTTTTCTGAACCTTGACTATTTAAATCTACTAAAATAACATCAGCAGCATAGTTAGTAGCTATAAAACTTGGTAAATCCATATGAGTAGTATGTTTTAAACTCTTATCATTTAAATAAACAAAATCATGTTCATCAACTTCAACAGCCACAACTTGATATTTTTTCTCCAATTGTTTCTTTAGTAAATAAGTTAATGTTGTGCTGCCAGCATGTTCGGTAACATTTTTTACGCCAATTACTCTTACTTGAGGTCTTTCGATATATTCTGTGACAACAGATTCATTACCGTTATTATTATGTTCAACTGGCGCATCATAAGTCATCACAGTATTTAATTGATGATATTGAGCAACATCTTTATAGCTATTTGGATTATCAATTAAAAATTTAATAGCGTCTACATTTCTAGTGAAATTATAAATGCCCATGGATACTAATTGTGATAAATAGCGAGGGCTATTAGTGACTTCAGAATCATCTAAAAGTAAAATCACTTTACTCATATCCATATTAACAGATAGTTCTTGAATTTTAGTAATATCTTGATAATCTTTAATAGCCGTAATATCTAAAATCATTTTATTAAAGAAGAAATTGGAAAATTGCATGATGATTTCTTCAGGAGTAAATTCTCCTTCCACACTTTTAATAAAATCGACATCTAAATTAGCAAGCAATAATGCATACTTATTTGCTATTTTAACATTCATACATTCATTCCTCCTACTCAATATCCTTTAGTGCATGATTAATATCTATGGTGGTTCCTTCTACTGAAAACGTAAAAATATCACCAATGATAGGTAAGCTAAAATTAAAAAATATTCTTATTTGATAACGAGCTCGATCAGGTAAGGTATCCGTACCCGTAGGTATTTTTTTAACACAGTAATAATATCTATTACCTTCTTCAACCGCTTCTAAACTGGCATTATTTAAATTACTTACGCCATATTCATCTGCTTCACAACGGCCTCTTTTACTGTAATTGTTATAATTTAAATAATTATTAATTAACATGAGGGCTCCCGTGTCTTCTCCGCTTCCTATACCTTCTCTTTCTTCAATCATATTAACGAGCTCATTTTTCGTTTTGAAAGCTTTCGTATAATTTATAGACAAAGCCAAAAAGGCTACAAAAATGAGCATAAAAATGATAACTAATTGCATAAGCCAAGTACTTCCAATAGCTTGTCTCATTTAAGTTCACCCCCATAAAGTACCTTGGTATTACCTACCACACGAAAATTAAATAATTCGTGAAAAACAGGTAAATCAAGTTGATAAAAAACAACGACTTGATAATAGTACATTTTAGGAAGTTCCTCATTAAATTCCAGAGTAGCTCCACTAGTCACAGGTATTTCGGTAATACAAAATACAGGACTCGTTTCTGTTTGCTTACCATCCCTAGTATAGCATTGTCTAATACCACCCTCTGGCACTTCATCCGTTGGCATTACTCCAGTAGTACGATAAGAGTTATTAGAAATATAACTAACAATATCGGCAAAAGCTCCAGTACTATCCTCTTCGTAACTACTTTTTAAATCAATACCATTATAACTCTGAATTGTTTGTAAAATTTGGTCCTTAACACTAAAAGCTTTAGAACGGTTAATATTTAAACACATGAAACCTGTAAAAAATAATATAAAAACAATGACTACTTGGAATATCCATGTTCCACCTATTGCTTCTCTCAAAATAAATTACCCCTTCCATGCACATGTAAATGTCTCTGATTTATCACAAGAGCCATCCGCTCTTTGTCCTTCACAGACATAACAATCTACTGTTCTGTTATCGCTATTAGGTTCTGTGGCACAAATAGCTTTACTACACTTTGTTGTCACATTCATATTGTTTCTTATCATTGGCCAAATACCGGTATAGAAAAAAGCGGCCAGCATAGCCACGATAATAACAACAATAACCGTAGTATTTAATTCACCAGTCGCCTCTTTCATATATTACCTCCTATTGTCCATTACTAGCATCTGTATTGTAGTCGTATTTTGAACAATCTACAGTATCTAAATCACCGTTTTCATCAACATAAGTACATTCGCTACGATCAGCATTACATGTTGCCATAGCACAATAAGTATTTGCCTTAATGGTATTTTTAATACCAGGCCAAATAAATGCATAGAAGAATGCTGCTACAGCAGCAATAGCTACTACAGTTACTACTGTCATATTAAGTTCGCCTGTTGCTTCTTTCATATATTAAATCTCCTCCTTTATATCATAAAATTATTATAACTTTTTTTTCATAAAATATCAATCAGTAGTCAAATTTTTAAATTTTTTCATGAAAAAGGTAGCAAAATTGCTACATATTCATCATTTGTAAGACAGCAAAAACAAGTAAGATCATAACACCTAAGCCAGTAGTAATAAGCATTTTCATTGTTTTGCCTTCCATTTTTTCCAAACGATTTTTATATTTTAATTCACGAGCTTTTTGTTGTAAATTGGAAATCGTTTTAGAAAATGTTAATAATTGTTCTTGCTTATGCTCTTGTCTTCCTAAAGATAAACGATATAAAAGACGCATCATTCGCATAGAATCTCGAACAGGATAAGTTTTAGCAAAATTCATATAAGGGTTAATCGTGTCATCACCATCATTGATTTGATTGATTAATTCTTGTAATCCCTCTTTAAATATTTGAGGAGCATCTTCAATACTTTTACCTAGAGCTACTGGTACTGTGTAATGTTGAATCAAAATTTCCAAGCTTTTAAGATAATGCGGTAACATGGAATCTATTTCGGTTAAATGTTTTTTGTAGTAGTTTTTCAAGTTAGTATAATCCATTCTAAAAACTAAATATCCAGCTAAAACAGCAAATAATACTGTAATATAACTTAAATTAGAAATAAAGAAAAATAACATAATAATGATGGTAATTAAACCTTTTTTGATACGATTATTGAAAAGAAAGTCAGGATTAACTGTATCCCCATATCTTGCTTTAACATAGAAATCCCAATCACTTTCTTTTAATTTTCGAAAGTAAACTTCATTGTCTGCTACAAAACGATTGCCACTAATCTTTCCTGTATAATTCATACCAAATAGCAAAATAACTGCTAAAATAACAATTTCCCAATACATTATTCCACCCCCACATCTTCATAATAGAACTTCTCGCCACTTATCAAGAAGAAAGAATTGATTATGATAATTGCATGAAGGATAAGTTGAACATACCAGTTATCTAATAGTTCAATATAAGAGTCTGTACCAAGTAAAAATTGCATAGCCATAACAAGTAAGAATAAAGCTAAACCAAAAGTTATAAAACGACGATGGAATTCTTTACGGTCAATCTGGTCACGATAAACACCTTCTACTAAGGTATCGATATCCATACTCATATTTTCAAGAGCTTGGCCAGAATCTTTGGCACCTTCTTTGGTAATTTGCAAGAATAATTGGTTCATATTTTTGACCATATAGTAAGGATATTTATGGTTGAAATATTCAATTGATTCATCAATAGTACCATTTTGATAAGACATATCAATCATTGTTCTAACATCTTCCAAAACAGGATTTTCTAAAATACCAGAATCTCTAACACCCTCTAAAGATTTAACAAAACTTTGTGTCGTATTAAATTCCATTATAACGTTTGTCGTATATATTTGAATTTGTTCGAAAATAAATTCACTATACACTTTTTGACATCTTAAGTAAGCTAAATATGGAATAAAAGCTACAGCTACGGCGGCATATAAAAGGGCAATAATTAAATTATAGAAGTAAAGATAACTAATACCACCTGCTACTACCGCAAAGATAATAACTTGGGTTAAATATTGTCTTGGAGTATATTCTTGTCCAAGTTCTTTTGTTTTCGCTCTTACTTCTTTAAAACTATAAGGTGCATATTTTTCATAAGCTGTAGAAACTTGTGTTACAAAAAATTTGTAAACATTCTCACCATTATTAAAACGGTAAGATAAACAAAATATTGCTAGTCCCAGTAATAATATTAGTTCTATCATTAGTTAACCCCACCTTCTTTATAATGTTTCTACAGTTTGTTTAGGTAACTCCACCGTTTGATTGTTTTGTTCATCTAATTGGAAAATATCTTCTGGTAAAACAACACCACCAATACCTAAATAATCTCTTAAATTCTTTGTTGGATTGTTCATTGTGATTTCACCTGTTAAAGTTTTTTTATAAATTGTATTAACTTGTGGCTTATTATGTTCATCTACATAAAATTCACAAACTTCCAAAATCTCTCTTTGGAAACGATTTAATTCTTTACTCATGTAACCTTTAACGTAAATACCGATTTGAACATAACGATGAATCGTCGTTACAAATTGTTCTACATCAATATTACTTTCAATAAGTGAAAACATACGCATAGGAATTAAACTTGCTTTATCTGAGTGGATAGTTGATAAAATATGGTGTCCAGATGAAATACTATTACGAACGGCCATAACAGCCTCCGCTGAACGAACCTCGGAAAGTAATATCCAAATTGGGTTTTGTCTCATACAAGCTACTAATATATCTGAATAACTAGCAATATTATTTGTTTTTAAAGCGACAATATCCCGATGTGGAAAAATACGGTCCAAGTGAAGTTCCAAAGTATCTTCAATGGTAATAATTTTTTCATTTTCTTTAATGTGACTTGCCAAGTATTTAACAAGTTCGGTTTTACCTGAACCCGTTTCTCCACTTACAATAATGTTAGCATGTCCTTCCACACATTTCATTAAAAATTCATGAATAGAAGCCGTCACATATTTTTCATTTAATAATTTTTCTTTATTCAAACGAATCTTAGCAGGTGTTTTTCTTATTACACACGCGATACCATTTGTGGCAATGGAGTCATGAATAAAGTTAAGACGAAGTTCAGCACTTTCAGCATCCAACATAGGATGCGCCATGTTAAAAGTTTTACCCATAACATTGGCACATTGAAAGGCTAATTTTTCCATTAAAGCATTATTGATTTCCGGACGGTCTACTTGATAAACACCTTTATCCAAAGTTTTTAACCAAACTTGTCCACCATTGGTATAAGAGATATCGGTGACGTTGTCGTCTTTTAAAAATTCATTTAATGGTCCAAAATCTAATTGGGAAAAAACAGCATCATTCATTATCTCACCTAGTTTCCACTGACATCTTCATCAGGTATTATGGCTGATTTTGTATTAATAAAGTTCCGAACATATTCGCTATTAACTTTTGTTTCGCCTGGATTGGCTGTGTAACTTGCTCCTTTAGGTGCAGGTTCTAAATCACCAATTTCAACTGCTTTTACTAAAAGAGAATATAATTCATCTGGTACAGAGAATAAAAATTCAGCAGGCGCACCAGCATTCGCATTTCTTAAAGAAACACCTTTACTATCTCTCACATCTAGTACACGAATACTTTTTACAAAGCTTGAAAAAATGTATTTACCATAATCGTCTGTTCCTTTAAACCATAAATCAATATAACTTCCTATTGTAATATAATTATCATAAGTATAATTTTCTTTTACAGATAAAGAAAAGGCCGTATAACCATCAGCAATATCTTGTAAAACATAATCGGGAGAAAGTTCAGGATCTGTTAAATCCCCGTTATAAAATAAACTTCCTTCTCTAACGATATTACCATAAGTAACTTCTTTACCAAGAATACTATTACGATCACGAATAACATTCGTTGCTTTTTTAAGAGCAGTACTATTTACTTCCATCATGCCAATATCATCAGCCGTAATGACATGACGAGCTTCCAATGTTTTTTTGGCATAAGGAATTGTTACAGGATTGATAGCTTGTTTTACACGCCAGTTGTAACCAACAATCAAAACAAGAAGACCAGCAACTACGCATAATATGGTTACGGTCTTTTTATTACCCATATACCTTTTTAATTTAATTATTAAACTATTCATTTGTATTTTCCTCCTCTACTGTCGTATTTCCATCATCACTTGGAACAATAGAAACTTGAGAAAGAATATAATTATAAATATAAGTGCTTGCTATTTCTGTTTCACCAGGATTTTCAGTATAGCTTTTATTTCTTGGCACAGGAATTAAAGTACCAATATTTCTATTTTGAGCGGCATCAATTAAAAGTTTCATATCAGCTGCAGAAAGGCCATGCGTTTCTTCTTTCTTTACAGCAAATAGTAAAGAGGCCGGTGTTCTACTTTCAGCACCTGTTTCAAAAACACTTCGACCATCAGAATCAATAACATCTAAAACTTTAATACTACGAATAAATTTACCATACATAAGTTTACGATTGTTATCATATCCTTTAAACCATAAATCAATGTAATTACCAGGATAAATAGCATTACCAAAAGTTGTGTGTAAGTTAACTGTTAAAGTAACAGCTTCTTCATCTTCCGCCATACTTGCCAAAGGATAATAACTGTTATCTTTAGGGTCTTTTAAATCATCTTTGAAAAAGAAACCATTAGCCTGAATCGTATCTCCATAACTAACCGATTTACCAATAATACTATTGGCATTGGTTACCATGTTTTTTGCTTTGCTAAGTACAGAACTTGATACTTCAACATAACTAATGTCTTCTTTAGTTATCACCGTACCACTTGATAAAGTTTTATTAGCGTATGGTACGCTTGTTGGACTGGTATCTTTATTAACACGCCAGTTATAACCAATATAGATAACCAAAATACCGGCTAGTACACACAAAATTGTAACTGTATTTTTATTACTGATAAATCTTTTTAATTTAACAAGTAAATTCCCCATTTTTAATCCTCCTATTCTTCATCTCCGTAAGACTTTCCATCATTTTCCAAAATAGCATCTACACGGTTTACGATGTCAAAAGTATCTTCACTAGAACCTATACGATAAGTCGAACTTTTCGTTATTACTTTTACACTGACTTTTGGAGGTGTTTCATAAATACCATAAAAATCAATTTGATAAGTACTTAAAGCGACATTCTCAGAAAATCTTCTTAAAAAACTTTCAACAAACTTATCGGCATTAATCTTAAGTTCACCACTTGTACGATAGTAAGCGAGGTCAACGGCATCAACCATTGACTGCTCGGTTACTTCTTTTATTATGTAATAATCTTGGGTATTTGTGGTAGTTACATTTGAGACAAGCATCATAATAACGATTACAAATACACCTAAGAGGATAATCCAATAACCCCAATATGACTCTCTCATTGTTTACTACTTCCTTTCAATTTCCATGATGGACCAATACCATTTTTAAGACAACTTCCCTCTAAACAACTATTTGTTGAAGTATATAGAATGAAGGCATCATTATCTGTGGTAACACGTTCATTTTGAGTGGCAAATTTCTTACCCGTAGTTTCAATTAAATCAAGGAAACTACTCTTACAATTAACATTATAAGTTACACCATTATAAGATACACTTTCACAATAGATAGATGAATCATTAATATTTGATTTTACAGAGTACTTAGATGGAACCGTACTATTTGTAAATGAACCCGCGTCATCATTGTAATCTCGAATATTTTTCATATTACTTGGTGTTAAAGTATAAGAGTATTGCGGCGTTTCGTAAATAGAATCACCAGCTTCTTCAATCTCTTTTTTCGTATCACTAGATTTTTGGTTACTGATTCCTTCACCACTCCAGTTATAACCTCTACCACTAATTCCATTAGGGAATAAATTATTTAAAGATACAGTACGATAGCCATAAGTTGTCTTATTTCCATCAAAGATACAATTAGTACATTTTACTACACATTTACCATTATCACACGTATTGAATGTACAATGAGTAGGATCATTAGGATCACAAGAGAAATCACAGTTACCCGTACAGTTATTTAAGTAGTTACATACATAACCACCGTCTGTATAAGCATTAGATTCTCCACCACATTTTAAACCTGATGGTAAGTTATTATAAGCATGAACAACTGTATTTTTACCACTTTCATTAGAATCAGAAAGTCTTCCTAATTCTGTAGAACTATTAGATTGACCAATGTCACTAAATCTAAACTTGAATGGAAAAACACCTGTTTTAGTTACTAAAGAAATTGGCCAAGAACCTTCTGGTAAAGTAGTATATAAGTATTTATTACCATTACTATCTGTTTTAATGGTTCCATAAGGAGTATAAGTCGAGAAGTTTTGACTTGTTTGATAAGTGCCTTCTTTAGTTTTTGATTTTGTAATCCACTTAGCACTACTAATGTTATAATTCAGAAAATCACATCCATCTTCTCTACAAGTCAAAATAGGAACAGATTTAGTAGGTTCTGTTGAAGTTGTTCCAGTTGTACACTCATAACTATCGTTAACATCACCTGTACAATAAGTATTTTTAGATGTATCACTTTCTTCAGTTAAATTTGTAAATTTAGCCCAGCCACTATTTAAATCACTAACATTTTTTAGATAATCTTGATTATACCAGAATTCTACAACTGGATTAAATTGCATATCATTACTCCATGTTGATTGTGTTGTTGAAGATGTCGTAGCTTCTGTTAATGATGATGCATAATTAGTGTTACTAATAACACCTGTACAACTATTGTACATTGCAATAATATCATTTAATTCTTTAGCTTTTTGTTTTAATACTTTTAAAGCTTCATCTCTATTATTTTCAAAATCCTGTTGAGGATTGTGACCATCCGCACAATTATGACTATCACATGATTGACTGTAATATGAATCTGAACCATTACTAATTTGTCTTCCAGTATTTCTATCATATCTTTTCCAAGACCAATTTTTCTTATATGTGGTGTTTGTATCTGTACAATGAGATATGCAATCTCCCTCAGAATCTTCTTCATCGCAATGATAATAACTATCACTGCCAACTTCCAATTTAGCAGCTGCAGCTTCTTTCCATTTATTGTATTCGTTCCAAGCATCAATAAGTTCGGCACGTTTGGCAACTAAATCATTATTAAATTTAGTTTCATCAATTGGAGCTTGAGAATTAGAAGCACTTGCTACATAACAATCTCTTGTACCCGTTACGGTTGTATCTAATTTAAAATATCCACCGGACGTTGTCATTTTAGCCGTAGGTAAGACAAAATTATATTTTTCTTTGCAGTAAACTTTACAATAAGAGTTTCCACTTATTTCATTAGTAGCCTCATAAGAAGCACTTGTGGAATCGGTCTTTCCTAAAACGCATTTTTTTATTTGATTAGGTTTTGAACTACTTGAAGAACAAGATGCATCTCCTTCATTAATATCACTAATAACACCTGTTGTTGTTCCTTCTATTTTAGATCCATCACTGATATTACTACATGTACCAGGAAGAGATACCACTGGACTACAATCTACATAATTTTTATGACATTGAGCGTTATGTTCTGCTTCACTACATTCTTTACCATCACCAGCTCCTGGACTTGATTCTTTGCAGTAGAATGTATTAGTACTATTATGTTTAGCTTCATCAGGATCATCTGATTCACCATCTGGATCACAATTGTGAGTACATTGTTCTTTATATTCTTTTTCAGAACAGCTACCATCTGGATTAGATGAAGATGGACAATGATATTTTCCATCAGTACTTTCACTTGGTTTTTGACAAGTAAAGTTTTCTTTTTTACGACAAGTATCAGGTGATGGACAACTATATTGATTTACTTTATCTGTTTCTGATTCTTTAATTGTGAATTTATTAGTAGAACCATTTATTTTTTCTGTAACCGTATAAGTTCCGTCCCAAGTTGTTCCATTTGTATAATTACATTCACAGTTATTACTTTCTACTGGAATACGACGTCTTGTTGGTCTTCTAGTAGGAGTTGCCGGACAGTTTCCTGGTAACACAGCCAACATTCTTTGATTAGCGTTAGAAGATTTTCTTAAAAGTAAAATTTGCATGCCCGCATCATTTTTGTCACAATAAGCAGGGTCAACATAAATGCCAAAATCTTGATTATTCCAATTAGTCGTATCAATGGTCATTTCAATAAGAAGACCAGCTGGTTCATATTTAGCAGATTTGGTATTAACCGTACAAGTAACTGATGTATTGGTACATCCTGCTTGAAAAGAATCAATATATAATTGAGATGGTGTTTTAGTAGCATCTCCTGGTTGAATTTCAAAAGTAATTGTTCTTTTATTTCCTACAACAGATTTAAGAGTATAATTAACTGCTTTTAAATCTGGAGAATAAACATAACCTTGAGAAACAGCTTGGTCATAACTACCTGTGTTTGCAGCAGTTACACCAGCCGCAAACACTTGTCTAGCATATTGAACAATAGCTACATTACCATTAACAGATATAGCGGTATCACTATTTCCAAAGGCATTATAATCTCTTTCAAGTTCGCCACCCTTTTTATAACCACTTACTAAAGTACTTCCACCATATTTCATGAAAACCCAACGCATCGCGATGGTACCAACTAATTTGATGTCATCTCCGCCTACGCCAGCAGAACGAAGATTGTTAATTTCCTTTAAAGCACCAGCAAGCGCTAAATCTAAAGGATTATTATTAGATGGATCAATATATCTATCTAAAATAAAAGAACCATCACCAGCATAAGATTTACCTGGATCAACACAGTAAGTATCAGCAGCAACACCATCAACAGATGCTTGATACAAGTTTATATATACTGGTGATGATGTCGTTGTTGAAGATAAACTATATTGATGTCTTGATATTCGAGAAACACTATAAGATGCTGCCGATACATTTTGAATAAACAAAAAACTTAATAAAAATAAACTAATTAACGTTATCTTTTTCTTTTTCATTTTACACTACTCCTCTGTTTTTTTCTCACAATCACAGTAGTCATAACCCCTAATAAAATAACAAGGATGCCACCTACAATATAAATTCCATATTTTTTGAAGAAATCATTATCTTTTACTGTATCCGTATCTCCATTACCATCATTTTTATTGTTATTTGCAGCTTGCTTTAAAAAATCATCATATGTCATATTAAGGTCTTCTGTAACATATTCTTGACAATAATATTTACTTGAACCTTCACACAAAGCATCTGCTGAAAATGAATTGTATTTTGGAGTAACTAAATTAATTTTTTTTAATTCTTCATCCTTACAATCATTATGATTGGAATAAATTGTAATTTGATAAGTTACAATATCTTCTAGGCCATCTTCACCACGAACAAGTTTTATACTGCCATTATCTGTATCTTCATAATGATATGTTTTTGTTTCATTTGTTGATGTATTCATTACAGTTAAATAAAGATTTTCTGTCATATTATAAATGGAAACTTCAACCCCTTGATAAGTTTCATCTATATATTCTTCATCACCCAAATCAGCCTCTATTTTTTTTCCTGTTTTAATTTCTTTCACTTCATAAGATGCTTTAATATTAGCTGCTTCAGAATTCAATTTTACTTGTGTTTCATAATCACAGGTTGATGCTGCAGAAGCATTTGATACCCCCACTATAAATAAGCATAAAAAGACAAGTATTTTTTGACAAATTTTATCCATACTTTTGCCTCCTCTTTCTCTTTTTAATTCTAACATACTAGTTAACCATTTTCAATATTTTAGCCAAAAAAAGATAACGATGACAAGTCGCTACCTCTAGTTTGAATCATACTTTCATATTGTCTTTTATAAAAGTACGCTTACCTTAAAGTTTTCTTTCTTTATATCGATATCCTTAATAGCGATAAGGCCAACTAAGGCATTCTTTTGGCTAATCTCAAAAATAACATTTCAAGTAGCCGTTTAAACTAAGAATAATCCTAAACCATTCCAAATTTAAACTCTCTCTATTAAGTAATTAAACTATATCAATCTCTCATAAAAATTGCAATTATTTTTTTGAAATTTCTAATAATTTGACACTGTTTTGACAACTATTCTTCATGAAAGAAATCATCGAAGAATTCATCATCTGTTATAACATTATCATTCATAACGATAGAATCTGCGTCAACATTTATTTTAGGTTTATCAACTTTTGGTTCTTTTGAAACTTTTTTGTTGTCTTCTAATTTAGGATCATCTAACTTAGGAAGTTCAAAAGAAGATTCTGTATTATTAATTTGTTGTTTTTCTTTTTCTCTTTTTTCTTCTTCATCTAATTCCTTTAATTTTTTATCAATATCAGCAATCATCTTATCGATTTCATCATTTGTAAGAGAAGACATTGGTTTATTCATCAAAGGATCATTTAATGGAGAATTATTAAACATAAATGGGTTATTATTAGAAGGAGCACCTCCAAATGGAGATGGACTTGGAGCAAATGGATTAAATCCACTCTCTTTATTATTTCCCATTTGTTCCATCATTTTCTTTTGTTTTGCTTCTGAAACAAACGTTTTTAAATCAAAAGTAGCAACTGGTCTTGGCTCTCTTTTAGGAAAAGCAAGTTCTTTTCTTTCAATACCCCAGTTAATTTTGAAATCAGGTTCATACTGTGTTTTAAAAGGATTCATACGTAAACGTTTAATAATAGCTTGAAACAATTTCATCTTTTGTAAATCAGTAACAGTAACCAATGGCGTAGAAGCAGTTTTGTCTTTATCTTTACTTTTTACTTCGCCACACATTTTGCTGATTTCTTCTAAGGCAGCCATTTCCGTAGAAATAAGATAGATCAAGTTACCACAGTTTCCTTTTAATGTTTCTGCCACTTCTTTACCATAAACATCATTTAATTGAGAGAAGTTTTGGATGATAAATGTAAATCTAATATCTCTACTTCTCGCAGCTGAAACCATAGCATCTACATCGGATAAAGGAGGCATGTTAGCAAATTCATCTAGAATGAAATTAGTTCGGTAAGCAAGTTTACCACCTCTTGATTGAGCCACTTCAATAAGAGTTTCATAACATTGCTTTAAGAAAACAGTTAAAAGACTATGATAAGTTGTTTTTTCATCATGAATAAT